>Ga0081540_1000257_pt1 | contig 55989 bp, 54 predicted proteins | sample TabmetS2T1R1_FD_71024 | JGI IMG/M metagenome (GOLD analysis project Ga0081540, IMG submission 71024) | Tabebuia heterophylla rhizosphere microbial communities from the University of Puerto Rico - S2T1R1 | ecosystem: Host-associated > Plants > Roots > Rhizosphere ...
GCATCCTTGCGCCGCCACAGCAGCGGCAGCGGCGAGGCGATCATGCCGGCGCGCAGCACGCCGAGCAGCGTCAACGCGCTCTCGACCGTGTTGGGCAGCTGTACGCCGATGACGGAGTCGGGCGGCAGGCCGAGCCGGCGCAGGCGCCGGGCGATCCCCGACACCATGCGGTCGGCTTCCGCATAGGTGAGCGTGCGCGGCGGGCCCGCGGCGAAGCCCTGGCGGTTCGGCGGGTCTATCACGGCCGCCGCGTCGGGCCGGCGCTCGGCGGCGCGGTGGAACAGGTCGTCGAGGGTGGTGCGCTCGGCGGTGCCGTGCGGCGCGTCGGGACTGGCGGGCCCGAGGATCATGGAAAGCCTCATCGCGTTTGCGGTTCGCGCCACCACGTCTCGGGGAGATATCCCGACACCGAGGTTTTTGCCGGCCGCCCGATCCGGGTCCAGCGCGCGATCCACTGATCTGAAAGATGAAACAGGGGTACGACGTAGAACCCGGACAACAGCACGCGATCGAGAGCACGCACGGACGCAACGAAATCGGGACGCTGCTCGGCCTTGAGCATGGCGGCGATCATGGCGTCGACCGCCGGTGACTTCACACCCATGTAGTTGCGGGTGCCGTCATCATCGGCGGCGGCCGAGCCCCAATAGAAGGCCTGCTCATTGCCGGGCGACAGCGAGGCGTCCCAGCGATTGCGGATCATGTCGAAATCGTAGGTGAGCTTGCGCCGGTCGTATTGCACGGCGTCGACATTGCGAACGGTCGGCTTGATGCCGGCGCGGCCGAGGCTCTGCACGAAGGCGAGCGCGAGGCGCTCTTCGTCGCGCGAGGCGACCAGGATCTCGAAGGTGAACGGACGGCCGGACTTGCGCTCGCGCAGCTCGGTGCCGACGAGGTCGTAGCCGGCGGCAGCGAACAGCTCCAGCGCCCGCTTGAGCGTCGCGCGATCGCGGCCGGAGCCATCGCTCGCTGGCGGCGACCATTTTCCGTCGAGGATGTCCGGCAGCACCGCGTCGGGGAACGGCGCGAGCAGGGCGCGCTCGCGCGCGTCGGCGGCGACGCCGTGCGACGACAGCTCGCTGCCGTCGAAATAGCTCGCGGTGCGCTCGTAGAGGCCGAAGAAGAAGTTCTTGTTGACCCATTCGAAGTCGAACAGGAGCGAGATCGCCTCGCGCACGCGGACGTCGGCGAACAGCGGGCGGCGCGTGTTGAACACCCAGGCGAGCATGCCTTTCGGCAGCCCGTTCGGCAGCGCGTCCTTGGCCACCTGGCCGTTGCGCACCGCCGGGAAGTCATAGGCGGTCTGCCAGCGGCTCGGGTCGTGCTCGGTACGGATATCGTAGAGGCCGCGCTTGAACGCCTCGAGATGCGAGTTCACGTCGCGGTAGTAGTCGAAGCGTACCTCGTCGAAGTTCCAGAAGCCGCGATTGACCGCGAGGTCGCGTCCCCAATAGTTCGGGTCGCGCTTGAAGCGGACGCTCTTGCCCGGATCGATGGCATCGACCACGTAGGGCCCGGATCCGACCGGGCGCGCGAACGAAGTGTCCTCGAACGTCGCTGTGTCGGTCGCGTGCTTCGCCAGCACCGGCATCAGGCCGAGGATCAGCGGCAGCTCGCGGTCGTCGCTGCCGGCGAGGTCGAAGCGCACGGCGTGCTCGCCCACCACTTCGGCCTTGGCGACCTTGGCATAATAGGTGCGGTGGTTGGGCCGACCGTGATCGCGCAGCAACTGCCAGGAAAAAATCACGTCGTCCGGCGTCACCGGCTTGCCGTCGGAGAACCGCGCGCGCGGATCGAGGCCGAAGGTGACATAGCTGCGCGCCGCGTCGGTCTCCACCGTCTTGGCGATCAGGCCATAGAGGGTGAACGGCTCGTCATAGCCGCGCGTCATCAGGCTCTCGATCACGTAGCCCCGGATCGACGAGACGGCGAGGCCCTTGACGATCAGCGGGTTGAGGCTGTCGAAGGTTCCGAGCACCCCCTGGACGAGGCGGCCGCCCTTCGGCGCGTCGGGTTGCACGTAGTCGAACGCCTTGAAGTCGGCGCCGAGCGCCGGCTCGCCGTGCATGGCGATCGCATGGCGCGCCTCGGCGGCAGTCGCCGACGTGAGGCGCAACGCCGCAACGGCGATCAGCGCCAGCGTCAGCGCAGGCGAGCGGGGACGTGCTTGTATTGCGCGGCGCAACACGACGATCAGCGGAGCCACCACGAGCATCATGATTCGGTCTGGAATCGCATTCATTTATGGCATGGGCGGCGGCAAAACGGGAGCCGCCGACCAGACCTGCGGCGCGGCCTTATGAGCGTCACGGCGACGGCACCTCAGATCGATTCCGAGGCTTTATCCGCGGCGCTTTTTGGGCTATCAGGCCCCTATCCAGACGTCACGCTCCCGCCGTATTTGCGGCCGATGGACCCGCGGCAGCAGGGGCAAACGTCGGCGCAGCCTGTGCGCGGACGGTAGAATGAGGAAACTGCTTATGAATTATCGGATTGGGCTTGCGCGGGGTTCCGCCGCGCGGGGAACCTTCGGCACGGCCGTGGTGGCACTGGCGGCGGTGCTCGGTGCGTCGACTGCATCGGCGCAGGCGCCGGCTCCGCAGCCCCCGCGACCAGCGGCGCCGGCCCAGCGCCCGGCGGCTCCGGCTCAGCGCCCGGCCGCACCGCAACAGCCGGCGCAGCAGCAGCCACAGCAGCCCGCGGCGCCGCAGGGCCAGGCCGCGGCGCCCGAACAGAACCAGATCCAGCTCATTTATTCGCCGTGGACCAAGTTCTGCCTGAAGGGCAAAGAGGCGAACGCCAAGCAGGTCTGCTTCACCGGCAAGGACGCCCGCGTCGAGTCCGGCATGCCGGTCGTCGCCGCCGTGCTGATCGAGCCGGAAGGCGAGCCGAAGAAGCTGCTGCGCGTCACGCTGCCGCTCGGCATGCAGCTGCAGTTCGGCACACGCGTGATCATCGACCAGAACCAGCCCTCGACCGGCCCTTATGTCATTTGCTTCACGAATGGCTGCATGTCCGACTACGAGGTCACCGCCGACATGCTCGGCAAGATGAAGAAGGGCCAGGCGCTCATCGTCCAGGCGGTCAATGCGACCGGCCAGCCGATCAGCCTGCCGCTGCCGCTCGCCGAGTTCGCCAAGGCCTATGACGGCCCGCCGACCGATCCGAAGGTGTTCGAGGAGCAGCAGAAGAAGCTGCAGGAGGGCTTGCAGGAGCAGGCCAAGAAGTCGCTCCAGAAGCTCGAGGGCCAGGCGCCGGGTGCGCCGGCGGCACCCGGGGCACCGGCGAGATAACCACCGCATTACGGCGAGTTTTACAGAGGCGCGCTTGTGAAAGCGCGCCTCTTTCGTTATGCGACTTTCGCGTCGTCAGGCGGCTCTGACGATCCAACGTGCCAGAAGCGATGCGTGCCAGGACGGTGCCATTGCGCGAGGTGCTGGTTGCGATTGTCGCTTCGGCACCCGCCTTCGTTGTCACGCCGGCGGTCCACGCTCAGGATTCCGGCCGCGGGCAGAATGCGTCGCGAAGCCGTCCCGGAACCGAGCCGCCGCCGGTCGCGACGGCGTGGACAAAATTCTGCGCCAGGGACGAGGACAGCGCAGCGTCGGTGCCGGTCTGCATGACGTTCTCGGAGGCGACGCTCGCCAACGGCCAGTCCGCGCGCGTCACGCTGATCGAGCGGGAAGGCCAGCAGCGCCGCGTCATGCGCGCCGTTCTGCCGGGCGACATGAATCTGGCGCTCGGCGCGCGCGCGGTGATCGATCAGGGCAAGGCCTTCACCGCGTCGTCGTTCCGCTGCCAACCGAGCGCCTGCACGGCCGAGTTCAGCGTCACGCCGGAGATGCTGGCGCGACTCGAAGGCGGTCGCATGCTCTCGCTGCAAAGCGTGACGCCCGGCGGGCAGGCGGTGCGATTTCCGGTCCCGCTCGCCGATTTCGCCGGCGTGCGCGCGCGGCCGCCCAATGATGCGCGGGCGCTCGAGGAGCAGCAGCAGAAAAAGCTGCAGGACGAGCTGAAGCGCCGCGCCGAGGACATGCGGAAAAATCTTCAGCAGCCCCCGGACAACCTGCAGCAGGAGCTGGAGAAGCGCGCCGATGAGATGCGCCGGCGCATGGAGCGCTTGCCGACGCAGTTTCCCGATAAATAATCTATCTCAGTTGAGCAGCGAATTGCGCGGCCGGTAGGAGCCGTCGTCCTCGCGCTCGAACACCTCGGCCACCTGGGGATGGCGCACCGGCTCGCCCGACGTGTCGGGCAGCAGGTTCTGCTCGGACACATAGGCGACGTATTCGGTCTCGGCGTTCTCGGCGAACAGGTGGTAAAATGGTTGGTCCTTGTTCGGCCGCACCTCGGCGGGAATCGACTGATACCACTCTTCGGTATTGTTGAACGTCGGATCGATGTCGAACACGACGCCGCGGAACGGATACACGCGGTGCCGGACGACTTCGCCGATCTTGTATTTGGCAATCTTGAACTTGTTCATCATGCGATAAATGGTACGCCTCGATTGTGGCGGTCAACGGCCGAACAGATTAACACGCGTTCAGTTGTCGAGACCTTACAGTTTGTTCACAGTCACTTTGTTCACAGTCCACCTGTGTTTACAGTGCACAAGTGACGAAGGTCCAAGTTGACCAACTCCAAGTGACGTAGGTCACAGCGCATAAGTGGCGGCCATGTCCTTGTCCTTGGTGGCGACCAGCCGGGCAAGGTCGACCAGCACCTTGGCCTGCTTCCAGGTCGCATCATCCTGCATCTTGCCGTCGATCATCACCGCGCCGGTGCCGTCGGGCATGGCGGCGACAATCTTCTTCGCGAATGCGACCTCGGCCGGGTCGGGTGAGAAGACCCGCTTGGCGATCGCGATCTGCGACGGATGCAGCGACCATGCGCCGGCGCAGCCCATCAGGAATGCGTTGCGGAACTGCGCCTCGCAGGCCGCCGGATCGGCGAAGTCGCCGAACGGTCCGTAGAACGGCTTGATGGCGGCGGCCGCGCAAGCATCGACCATCTTCGCGGTCGTGTAGTGCCACAGATCCTGCTGGAATTTGGTGCGCGGCGCGTCTCCACCGATGTCGGGTTTACCCGATATCGGCGATTTAACCGCATCTTCCAGCACGGCGTATTCCGGATGGCCGCCGCCGACGCGCGTCGTCTTCATCGCGCGCGAGGCGGCGAGATCAGCCGGGCCGAGACTCATTCCGTGCATGCGCGGCGATGCCTGCGCGATCGCCTCGACATTGTTGACGCCCTGCGCCGTCTCGAGGATGGCGTGAATGAGGATCGGCTTCTTGACGCTGTGCCGCGCCTCGAGCTGCGCGAGCAGCTGGTCGAGATAGTGGATGTCCCAATCGCCCTCGACCTTGGGCAGCATGATCACGTCGAGCTTGTCGCCGACCGCCGCGACGATCTCGACCACGTCGTCGAGCGCCCACGGCGAGTTGAGCGCGTTGACGCGTGTCCACAGTCCGGTCGCGCCGAAATCGTTGGCCTTGGCCATCTCGATGAAGCCCTTGCGCGCCGCCTCCTTGGCGTCGGCTGGGATCGCGTCCTCCAGATTGCCGAGCACCACGTCGACCTCGCGGATCAGGTCCGGCACCTTGGCGCGCAGCTTCTCGATGTGCGGCGGCACGAAATGAATCATGCGCTCGAGCCGCACCGGCAGCTCCCGCAGCGGGGAGGGGGCGCCGATCGCCAGCGGCTGGTAGAATTTCTGCGGGTGTTTCATGGGCTTACCGTTAGGAGAGACGCCATATTCTAGCAATGCAAGTCCTACACCAAGTCGTCTTTGGGCGCAGGCCAGCCGGCCGATTGACCGACCCTGCGCTACCGGTTAGGTCGGGCGCTATCCCATGCTCGACGTCATCAACCTCGCGCTGCCGTTCTTCGGCCTGATCTTTCTCGGCCTCGCCTGCGGCAAGCTCAAGCAGATCCCCGAAACCGGCCTCGCGTGGATGAATTTCTTCATCGTCTACGTGGCGCTCCCGGCGCTGTTCTACCGCATCCTGGCGCAGACGCCACTCGAGCAGCTGAGCCAGGTCGCGTTCATCGTCCGCACCACGCTCGGGACCACGCTCGCCTTCGCGCTGTCGTTCGGCATCGGCTGGCTGATGCGGCGCCACGCGAGCGGGAGGAGCGTCATCGGCGAGGCCACGATCGCCGGTCTCGCCGGCGGCTACGGCAATATCGGCTACATGGGACCGGGGCTTGCACTGTCGACACTCGGCGTCGACGCGGCGGCGCCGGTCGCACTGATCTTCTGCTTCGACACGCTGCTGCTGTTCTCGATCGTGCCGTTCCTGATGGCGGTCTCGGCCGGCGAGAAGAAGAGCGTCGCTGCGACCGCCCTCGACGTCGTCAAGAAGATCGTGCTGCATCCCTTCATCATTGCGAGCGCGCTCGGCGTGATGTCGGCGGCGGTCCACTTCCAGCCGCCGGTCGCACTCGACCGGCTGATGAATTTCCTGCAGACCGCGGCGGCGCCTTGCGCGCTGTTCACGCTCGGCGTCACCGTCGCGCTGCGGCCGCTGCAGAAGGTGCCGTGGGAGGTGCCGTTCCTGATCGGCATCAAGCTGATCGTGCATCCGGTGATCGTACTGGTGCTGCTGTCGCTGCTCGGCGATTTCTCGCAGACATGGATGTATGCGGCGGTGCTGATGGCGGCGCTGCCGCCGGCGCTCAACGTGTTCGTGCTGGCGCGGCAGTATGATACCTGGGTGGCGCAGGCCTCGAGCTCCGTGCTGTTCGGCACGTTCGTATCGGTGGTGACGCTGACCACGGTCATGTGGCTCGTGAAAATCCACGCGCTGCCGGTGAACCTGTTCCGCTGACCGTCCGACCAATCCCGATGGGGTCGCGGTTGGTGGAATTCCTGATAGCGGGGGGATTCCTGTTAAGCTGCGGCGTGCATTCGAGGGTCGCCAGGGGTCGCCCATGTCGCAGCCGCTCGCCGGTCTTCTCGTCCTCGACTTCACCACGCTGCTGCCAGGCCCGCTCGCCGCCCTGATGCTCGCCGAAGCCGGTGCCGAGGTGGTCAAGATCGAGCGGCCGGGCGGCGAAGAAATGCGCTTCTATCCGCCCCGGTTCGACGGCAACTCCGCGCCCTTCACCATGCTCAATGCGGGCAAGAAGAGCCTGATGCTCGACCTGAAGAAGGCGAGCGAGCGTGAGCGGCTGATCCCGCTGCTGACCCGCGCCGACGTGCTGATCGAGCAGTTCCGCCCCGGCGTCATGACGCGGCTCGGCCTCGGCTATGACGATATCGCCAAGCTCAACCCGCGGCTGGTCTATTGCTCGATCTCCGGCTACGGCCAGAGCGGCCCGCGCGTCAACGAAGCCGGCCATGACTTGAACTACATCGGCAATACCGGACTGCTGGCGCTGCAGACCGGACCGGCAGGCGCGCCGGTGGTGCCGCCGGCGCTGATCGCTGACATCGGCGGCGGCTCGTTTCCCGCGGTGATGAACATCCTGCTCGGCCTGCGCCAGCGCGACGCGACGGGACGCGGCTGCCACGTCGACATCGCCATGACCGACGCGATGTTCACCTTTGCCTGGTACGCGCTGGCGACCGGCTTTTCGACCGGGCATTTTCCGGCCAATGGCGAGCTTGCGCTGGCCGGCGGCTCGCCGCGCTATCAGCTCTATCCGACCAAGGACGGCAAGCTGGTCGCCTGCGCGGCACTGGAACAGAAATTCTGGCTCGCCTTCTGTGCCGCGATCGGGCTGTCAGGTCCGCTTGCCAACGACGTGGCCGATCCAGCCGCGACCAAGACCGCGGTCGCCAAGCTGATCGTCGCGCGCAGCGCCGAGGAGTGGCGGCCGGTGCTCGCCGCCGCCGATTGCTGCGCCACCATCGTCGCGACACTCGAGGAGGCGCTGCACGATCCGCATTTTGCCGCGCGCGGCAATTTCAGCCACGAGGTGTCCGGGTCGTCGGGCAAGAAGCTGCGCGCGCTGCCGGTGCCGATCGCTGCGCCGTTCCGCAGCTCCGCTGGCGAGGCGAAGCAGGCGCCGCGGCTCAATGCCGACGCCGACGATCTGTTTCACCGCTTCGCATCAGCCGTGCAGCAAGGCGAGATGGGCGCCGAGCAGCAGCATGCCGACGAAGAAGCAGAGGCGAAACACCTCGGCGCTGATGCGCAGGCGAAGCCATTGTCCGGCGGCCATGCCAAGCAGCGCCGGCAGCACCGCAAGGACTGACGCCCAGCCGATCTCGGTGGTGAATACGCCGTTGCCGGCGAGGCTGCCGGTCAGCGCCACGGTCGCGACCAGAAAATTGAGGCCGAGGCCCTGCACCAGCTCGTCGCGATCGAACTCCATGGCGTTGAGATACGGCACCGCCGGGATCACGAACACACCGGTCACGGCGAGGATCATGCCGGTCAGCGCGCCGACCAGCGGACCGAGCCAGGTCTCGGCGTGACGCGGCACCTCGATGCGCACCTTGGCGAGACCGATGGCGGCATAGGCCATCAGCGCGAGGCCGAGCGCGATCTTGGCGCGGCCGGCGGCTTCCGGCGTCAGGAGCCCGACGCCAACATAGGTCGAGAGCCAGGTCCCGGCGCAGATCGCCAGCATCATCGGCCATAGCCTGCGGAGGAGGGCGGCCCTGTGCGGGCCGAACCCGAACTGCCAGACATTGGTGATGAAGGAGGGCACCACCAGCAAGGCGGCCGCCTGTGCCGGTGACATGACCAGACTGAGGAGCCCGACCAGCACGGTCGGCAGGCCCATGCCGACCACGCCCTTGACCAGGCCGGCGAGCACGAAGGCGAACACGGTGAAGGCGAGCACCAGGGCGGAATCGAACATGTCACAGGCTTGCCCTGCGGGGCGACAAAGCACAATGTGCGGCTTCCAAACCGTGACTTCGGATGGGCCGAAGGCTCTTATTTCACGGGTGTATGATGCGTTTCGACCTGACGGACCTGCGACTGTTCTTGCACGTCGCCGAGACCGGCAGCATCACCCATGGCGCCGATCGCGCCAACCTCGCGCTCGCCTCGGCGAGCGAGCGCATCCGCGGCATGGAGGAGATGCTCGGCGTCGCGCTGCTGACGCGCGGTCGCCGCGGCGCGACGCCGACGCCGGCCGGCGAGGCGCTGGTCCACCACGCGCGGCTGATGCTGCAGCAGTCGGAGCAGATGCGCGGCGATCTGAGCCAATACGCGCGCGGGCTCAAGGGCCATGTGCGCGTGCTCTGCAATACGGCGTCGCTGACCGAGGTGCTGCCCGAGGCGCTCGCCGCGTTCCTCGCCGCCAATCCGACGATCGACCTCGATCTGGAGGAACGGCCGAGCTACGCCATCGTCCAGGCGATCGCTGAAGGCATTGCCGAGATCGGCATTCTTTCCGACGCGGTCGATCTCGGCGGTCTCGAAGCGTTTCCGTTCCGCGTCGACCGGCTGGTGCTGGTGGTGCCGCGCGGACACACGCTCGCGAAGCGCAAAGAGGTCGCGTTCCGCGAGGTGATCGACCATGACTTCGTCGGGCTGAGCCCCGGCAGCGCGCTGCAGGACTATCTCGGCCGCCATGCGGCGCAGGCCGGCCGCAGCTTCAAGCTCAGGGTCCGCCTGCGCGGCTTCGAGGCGGTGTGCCAGATGGTGGCGGCGGGCGTCGGCCTCGGCATCGTGCCCGAGACGGCGGCGGAACGCTGCCGGCGGAGCATGGCAATTCGCGCGGTCCGGCTCACCGATGCGTGGACCCTGCGCAACCTCACGATCTGCGTACGCCGGCTCGATGCGCTGCCGCGCCATGCGCAGCGGCTGGTCGAGCATTTGCGGACCACGGTGAGCCCTGCACCTAAAGCCGCTCGCCGCGCATCAGGCGCGGCTGCGCCGCGCGCGGCGCGACGCCTTCGCGCATGACGGCACGCCGCAGCGGGCCGACCCGATCGAGCAGGTAGAGGCCGAGCCCGCGCGCCCCCTGCACGGGGAGGAAATCCGACAGCAGCGAGCGATTGAGCAGGTCGATGGCGAGACTGCGCGTGCCGATGTCAGAGCGGCGCATGCGGTCGTAGAGGGCCAGCAGCTCGGCATCGCCGGGGTCGGCGCCGGCCCGATGCGCGGCCGCGGCCAGCTCGCCGATCGCGGCGGCGTCACGCAGGCCGAGATTCAATCCCTGCGCGCCGATCGGCGGCACCACGTGGGCCGCTTCGCCGATCAGCGCGATGCGATCGGCGGCGAAGCGCCGCGCCGTTTCGACCGACAGCGGAAAGGCGCCGTGCCCGGGCGCGACCGCGATCTTGCCGAGGATCGAATGCGAGCGCCGCTCGATCTCGGCGTCGAGCGCCGTGCCGTCGCGCGCGCCGAGCGCGTCCGCTTCCGCCGGATCGACGACGCAGACCAGGCTCGATCGCTGCCCCGGCAGCGGCACCAGGGTGAACGGTCCGGTCTCGGTATGGAGCTCGGTCGAGATGTCGTGATGTGGCCGGCCGTGCGACAGGTTGAAGGTGAGTGCGGTCTGCGGATAGTGCCGCGTATCGGTCTCGATCCCGGCCGCGGTGCGGCAGAGCGAATGGCGCCCGTCGGCGCCGACCGCGAGCGTCGCCCGGATCGCGCGGCCGTTGCCGAGCGCGATCGTGACGCCGTCGGAATCGATGTCGATCGACTGCGCGGCGGCGTCGATCCGGTGCAGCACGCCCAGCGTCGCCGCGTGCGCGTCGAGCGCGTCGATGAGGTGGCGGTTCTCGATGTTCCAGCCGAACGCGTCGAGCCCGATCTCGGCGGCGTCGAAGCGCACCTCGGGGGCGCGCCAGATCCGCGTGGTGGCGTCGACGATGCGCATGACCCGCAGCGGCGCGGCGTGGTCGCGGCACCGGTTCCACACGCCGAGGGTGTCGAGCGCGGTGACGGAGCTCGCGAGCAGGGCGGTGGTGCGGTTGTCCGGCGCCCGTGACGGGCTCGCCAGCAGAGCGGTGGCGACGCCGGCCGAGGCCAGCGCGATCGCCGCGGTCAGGCCGGCCGGCCCGCCGCCGACCACCGCCACCTCGAAACGTTCCGCACTGCTGTTACCGGGGGACATTGGTTAATCCGCCGCACTGCCGGATGCCTGTCTTCGCGCTATTCCTAGCGCTTCGCGCCGGCCCGGGAAACCATCGCGAAGGCTTTGATTTCCCTCATTCCTTCCTGTGCGATAATGAACCAGACACGGGGCCGCGTCGAAACGCACCTGACCGAGGACCATGGCTGGAACCGCCGATCACCCGACGCAGCTCGCACCGTCTGCCAGCATCGAGCAGGTAGCGGCGCATCCGAAACGCGTCGCGCTTGCCTGCATCATCGTGCTCGCGGCGCTCGGCTGGCTCTATCTCGGCGTGCTCGTCGCCGGCATGCAGGGCGCGAGTGGGATCGACCGCGCCCTGATCGACGCCCTGTGCCGTCCGGGCTTCGGCCGCGCCGCGTCGGGCCTGTCGTTCGCGCTCAATGTCGCGCTGGTGTTCTCCATGTGGTGCGCCATGGTGCTGGCGATGATGCTGCCGACCGCCGGGCCGATGGTCGCGACCTATGCGGAGCTTGCCGACACCGCGGCGCGCAAGGGCGAGCACGCCGTCTCACCGCTGGTGCTCACCGCCGGCTATGGCGTCGTGTGGCTCGGCTTTGCGCTCGCCGCTACCGCGCTGCAGATCGCGTTGACGCGCGCGGCGCTGCTCGATCCGGCGATGGCGTCGGCGAGCCCGCTGTTCTCCGGCGCCATCCTGCTCGGCGCCGGGCTCTATCAGTTCTCGGCCCTGAAGGAAGCCTGCGTCAAGCGCTGCCAGCGGCCATTCCCATTCTTCTTCGCCAACTGGTCGAGCAAGCCGCGCGACATCTTCCGGCTCGGCTTAATGCAGGGCGTCTACTGCCTCGGCTGCTGCTGGGCCATGATGATGGTGATGTTTGCGGTCGGTCTGATGAACGTGCTCTGGATGGCTGTGCTCGGCATGGTGATGACGGCCGAGAAGCTGGCGACGACCATGCAGATCAGCCGCGTGGTCGGCGTTGTGCTGATCGTGATCGGCATCGTGTTCATGGCGACGGCGATCGCCGCGCACTGGCCGATGCGCTCGTTATAAGACGTTGGCGGGTGGAAACGAGGAGCGTGCTTTGGCTGATGCGTGGACGTTGCGGGGCGAGCTGACGCTGTCGTGCAATTGTGCGGTGTTCTGCCCGTGCGTGGTGTCGCTCGGCCAACACGACCCGACCGAGGGCTATTGCCAGACCTGGGCCGGCATCCGCATCGACGACGGGCGTTTGAACGAGGTGGAGCTCTCGAATCTCAATGTCGGGCTGATCATCGACATTCCCGGGCCGTTGGCGCGCGGCAACTGGACCGCCGGGCTGTTCGTCGACGAGCGCGCCTCCATCCACGCGGTCAAGGCGCTGACAAAAATCTTTACCGGCCGCGCCGGCGGCTCGACCGGCCTCCTCAAGATCCTGGTCGGCAGCTTCCTCGGTGTGCGCACCGCGCCGATCACCTACAGGGTCGAGGGCAAGACGCGCATCTTCTCGGTCGAGAAGGTGATCGACGGCGCGGTGACGCCGATCACTGGCAAGGACCCCGACAAGCCGGTCATGATCCACAATAGTGGCTACTGGATCGCCCCGGACGTGATGGTCTCGCGCGCCGACCGTTCGCGCGTGCGCGTGTTCGGCCGCAACTGGAACTTCGCCGGGCGCTCCGCCGAGATCTGCGCCATCGACTGGAGCAACGGGTGATGCCGCAGGACGCGCCATCGCGCGCTTCCGGCACGCCGGCACAGAAGCTTGCCGCATTCTCCATCCATATCCTGACCGCCATCGGCGGCGCCCTCGCGTTTCTCGCGCTGATCGATGCGATCAACGAGAACTGGCCGCGCATGTTCGCCTGGCTCGGCGCCGCGCTGATCGTCGATGGCATCGACGGACCGCTGGCGCGGCGTCTCAAGGTCACCGAGGTGTTGCCGGACTGGTCGGGCGACACGCTCGACCTGGTGGTCGATTTCCTCACCTACGTGTTCATCCCGGCCTACGCGATCGCCGCGAGCGGGCTCCTGCCGGATGCGCTGGTGCTGCCGGCCGGGCTGCTCATCGTCATCACCGGCGCGCTCTATTTCGCCGACAAGCGCATGAAGACTGCCGACAATTACTTCCGCGGCTTTCCCGGTCTGTGGAACCTGGTCGCGTTCTATCTGGTGCTGCTGGCGCCGCCGCCATGGCTCGCGGCCGCAGCCGTTGCCGCGCTGCTGGTGCTGACCTTCGTGCCGCTTCCGTTCCTGCATCCGCTGCGCGTCGAGCGGTTCCGTGCATTCCATATCGGTCTGCTCGTCATCTGGGCGCTGCTGGCGCTGGTCACATTGCTCCATGAGATGTCGCCCGGCGCCTGGGTCACAGGAGCCTTGTGCGTGATCGGGGTTTACATCCTGGGTGCCGGCGCTTTCCGGCGGCTGTTCTGATCAGCGGAACGTTCCCATGCTGGCACTCCTGACCGATCCTCATGCCTGGGCCGCGCTGGTGACGCTGACCGCGCTCGAGGTCGTGCTCGGCATCGACAACGTGGTGTTCATCTCGGTGCTGGTGTCGCGCTGCGATCCGGCCAAATCGGAGCCGGCGCGGCGGATCGGGCTGCTGCTGGCACTGGTGTTCCGCGTGATCCTTCTTTTCACGCTCACCTGGCTGATGGCGCTGCGCGAGCCGATCGTCACCATCTTCGGCAACGCCATCTCCTGGCACGACATCATCCTGATCGGCGGCGGCGCCTTCCTGATCGCCAAGGCGACGCACGAGATGCATGCGGAAATCGAGGCGGCCGGCGACGACGAGGCCGCGACGGCGCCCGCCGTCCCGCAGGCGTTCTGGCTCGTCGTTACGCAGATCGCCGCGATCGACCTCGTGTTCTCGATCGACTCCATCATTACCGCGATCGGCATGGTGCAGCAGATCGAGATCATGATCGCCGCCGTGGTGATCGCGATCGCGGTGATGTATGTCGCGTCCGGGCCGGTCGCGACGTTCATCGCCCATCACCCGACCACCAAGATGCTGGCGCTCGCCTTCCTGGTGCTGATCGGCGTCGCTCTGGTCGCCGACGGCTTCGATTTTCACATACCTCGCGGCTTCATCTATTCCGCCATGGCCTTTGCGAGCGCCGTCGAAGCGGTCAATATCGTCATGCTGCGCAGACGCCGCCGCGCACGCAAATCCAAGACCAATCCATAAATCAAGGAGACCCCTGCCATGGCCACAGCGCCGCTCGTTCTCATCACCGGCGCGAGCCGCGGCATTGGCGCGGCGACCGCAAAGCTCGCAGCGGCACGCGGCTACGATGTCGGCGTGAACTATGTCAGCGACCGCAAGGCGGCGGACGAGGTGGTGGCGGCAGTCGAGAAGGCCGGCCGGCGCGCCGTCGCCATTCAGGCCGATATGGGCAAGGAGGCGGACATCGAGCGCATGTTCGCCGAGGTCGACAAGCTCGGCCGGCTGACGCACCTCGTCTACAACACGGGAATTACCGGGACGCTGTCGCGCGTCGAGGATGTCCCGACGGAAACCTTGCGCCAGGTGTTCGACGTCAACGTCATCGGTGCGTTCCTGTCTGCGAAACACGCGGTGCGGCGCATCTCGGTGAAGCATGGCGGGCAGGGCGGGGCCATGGTGCTCATCTCGTCGGCCATGTCGACGCTCGGCGGCGCGGGTGAGTACACCTGGTACGCGGCATCCAAGGCGGCGATCGAATGCATGACGCTCGGCCTCGCACGCGAGCTCACGGGCGATCGCATCCGCGTCAACGCGGTCGCGCCGGGCCCGATCATCACCGACATCCACCCACCCGGGCGCCTGGAGCGGATCGCCCCCAACGTACCGATGGGCCGCCCCGGCACCGTCGACGAGATCGCCGAGGCGATCCTGTTCCTCCTATCGGAACAGTCGTCGTACACCGACGGCGTCACGCTGCGCGTCGCGGGAGCGCGTTGATGTTTACGCGCCGCGAACGCGGTCGATGATCGCCGCCGCGTCGGTCACCGCGTCGCCGTGCCAGGCGATGTGGTGGTCCGGCCGCACCAGCACCAGCTTGGAGCGATAGAGGCCGTCGGGCGGTTTCGCGCGCAGCACCTTCAGCGGGACGCTGCGCTCCTGCGCCGCCTGGACCAGCCTCCGCGCCTCGGCGACAGCGCCGAAATCGATCAGCGTGAGCCCGGGACCGAAATCGTCGAACGCAGCGCGGCCGGGCTCGAGCCAGAAGTGCGGCGCGCGGGCGCCCGGCCGGTCGAGGGGCGTGTAGGTGTCCCAAGTATCGGGTGGATCGTCCGGCGGGCTCGGCGAGCCATCGGGCCAGATGATCGGCGAGGCTTCGTAGCGCTCGCCGAGCTGGATGCCCACGGTGAGATATTGCGGCCGGTCCTCGGCGATGATGCGCGCGCCGAACGCCTCGCGCGCGGCCTGCGCCTTGGCGCCGGACGCCTCGAAATTGTTCGGCACGGTCCAGCCGTCCATCACCTTGGTGCAGCGGACGCCGAGCAGCGAGTTGCGCACGCCGATCGGGCGGCGCTCGATCTCGTAGCTGGCGAGCAGGTTCGGTCCGGCCCAGCCCTGGTGCACGGCGGCGAGCTTCCAGCCGACGTTCATCACGTCGCCGATGCCGGTGTTCATGCCGAGCCCGCCGAGCGGCGTGTAGAGATGCGCGGCGTCGCCGGCCAAAAATATCGGGCCCACGGGTCCGGACTGATAGTGCTCGGCGACCAGCGCAAGACCGCCGGTCCACGGTCCGCCGGAGATGATCTCGAACGGCGCATCGCAGCCGAGCATCGCAGCGATGGTGTCGCGTGCGTCGACGCTCTCCGGCGCGACGCCCTTCGGCACCTGGTAGTGCACGACCCAGGTCTCGCGGCCGTCCTGCGCATACATCATGCTGCGCAGGTCGGGATTGATGATCCAGGTCATGTGCGTCGGCGGGCGGCCGCTGCGCGCGATCAGGGTCGGCGCGCGGATGTACCAGGACAGCATGGTGCCGCCCATGAAGGCGCGGTCAATCGATCCGTCGTCGCCGATCATGGCGAAGCCGAGCGCGCGGCGCACGGTGCTGCCCGCCCCGTCGATGCCCAGAAGGTAGCGCGCGGTGATCTGCCGCTGCTCACCATTGGCGCTGACGACGTCGGCGATGACCACGTCATCACGTAACGCGAACGACTGCAGCTTCCAGCCGAACTTGACCCCGGTCTTCCGTTGGCGCTCAGCGATGTGCTTGAGCACGCGTTCGAGCGTGATCTGCGACACGGTGTTGGGCAGCTCGGGCGTCGGCCAGTCGGAGTAGGGGCGCGGCGCCCGGCCGAACTCGTGGCCGCAGAAGCGCGTCACATAGGCGCTGGCGCGCGGCACGTCGGCCGGCAGGCCCTCGGCGCGCAGCTCGGCCGCGATGCCGAGCCGCCGGAAATGCTCCATGGAGCGCGCGTTGGTGTTGTTGCACTTGGGGTGCCTGGCCGTGTCGAGCCGGTCGTTGACGAGGATGGCCGGCACGTCGCGCCAGCCGAGCTCGATTGCCGCGGCAAGGCCGACCGGCCCGCCGCCGACGATCAGTACGAATGTGTCCGTGTCCATGGTGGCGCATCAAGACGCTTACATCACCCGACGAGCTGGATAACATGACGCGGCGGAGGATGGCCATGACACTCGAAGACCGCCACGAGTCGGTACGTTCGCGCGATGATTTTGTTGAATTCGTGAAAGCCCTGCGCGAGGACCTTCTCGACAATCCGGAGTGTTGGGAGAACGCAGATTTGGAGCGTTTTCTCGAAGCCGTTGGCGCATGGGTGAAAGACATGGATCGATACTATCGCAGCCAGGGCAAGCCTGTGCCGCAGCAACCGGATTGGAAGGTCGTCGCAGACATGCTGATGGCCGCAAGTACCTACGAATAGCGTGTCAGGAATTCCGGAGGAACCTGATCGGTGAGCCACACGCCATTGTCAGCTCGACAGAACTTGAAGCCCTCGGCATGCATGCGGCGTGCATCGATCTCGAGGATGACTGGCTTGCCATGACGCTGGCCGACGCGACGTGCGGTTGGCTCGTCGATCGACAGATGCACTTGCTGGCGGGTTTGCGGCTTCAACCCCTGTGACAAGATTGCCTCGATGAACCGTGTGGCCGTGCCATGGTAGAGCACTGGCGGCGGCTCGATCGGCATCAAGCCCAGCTCCACTGAGATCGAATGTCCTTGCGCGGCGCGAATCCGCAATCCGTCGGCGGAGATCGAAAACCGCTTCTTGTCGCTGGTCTCCACGACATAGAGGAGGTCTTCGCGGCTGAACTGCGTTCCGGCCGCATTGGCTCTCTCGATCAGCTCGGCGATGCCGGCCCAACCTTGCGCGTCGAGCACCAGGCCGATCGCATCGGGCTTGTGGCGCAGGACGAAGCTCAAGAACTTGCTGAGTTGAATCGTGTCCATGATGCCGCATCAAGACCGCGTGGCGGGCCGCCGTCAATGCAACGGAACACGCCCTTGCGTCTCCCTCCCGCCTACCTATGATCCCGGCCCGGCGCATGGGTCGCGCCAATTGAAAGGGCGGGCCGAAGGCCGCCGGTTACGGAGGAGTATTTGCCATGGTCGCAGCAGTGCGGGTTCACAAGACCGGCGGTCCGGAAGTTCTCACCTTTGAAGATGTCGACGTGCCGGCGCCCGGTCCCGGCCAGCTCCGGGTCAAGCAGGGCGCGGCCGGCATCAATTTCATCGACACTTACTTTCGGATGGGCATGTATCCGTCGCCGGTCGGCCTGCCGTTCGTGGCCGGCAACGAAGGCGCGGGCACGGTGGTCGCGGTCGGTCCCGATGTGACCGACTTCAAGGTCGGCGATCGAGTGGCTTACGTGGTGCCGCTCGGCGCCTATGCGGCGGAGCGCCTGCTCCCGGCCGCGCGCGCCGTGAAGGTGCCCGCCAACATCAGTGACGAGCAGGCGGCGGCGATGATGCTCAAGGGCATGACTGCGCAGTACCTGCTCAAGCGCACCTACAAGGTCGAGAAGGGCTCGACCATCCTGGTGCACGCGGCAGCCGGCGGCGTCGGCGTGATCCTGTGCCAGTGGGGCAATGCGCTCGGCGCGACGGTGATCGGCACCGTTGGCGACGAGGAGAAGGCGAAGATCGCCAAGGCCAACGGCGCGCACCACACCATTCTCTATCGCAAGGAGAAGTTCCCCGAGAAGGTGAAGGAGATCACCGGCGGCAAGCTGTGCGACGTCGTCTATGACGGGATCGGCAAGGACACGTTCCCGGCCTCGCTCGACTGCATCCGCCCGCTCGGCATGTTCGCGAGCTTCGGCAGCGCGTCGGGCCCGATCACGGCATTCGACATCAACCTTCTGCAGCAGAAGGGCTCGCTGTTCGCGACGCGGCCGACCCTCAACACCTACGCGGCCAAGCGCGAGGACCTGGTCGCGACCGCGAACGACCTGTTCGACATTGTCGGCTCGGGCAAGGTGAAGATCCCGGTCAACCAGAAGTACCCGCTCAAGGAGGCGCAGCAGGCGCACCGCGATCTCGAGGGCCGCAAGACCACCGGGTCGTCGATCCTGGTGCCGTAGCGCATGTCCCGGAAAAGTGGGAACCGGTTTTCCGAATAAGGACATGCGCAAAGCATAACGCCATGGGCCGTCTCACCACGCACGTGCTCGACACATCGGCGGGGCGGCCCGCGGCCGGCGTCAAAGTCGTCTTGCGCCGGCTCGACGGCGGGGAAGCCACCATTGCCGAAGCCGTCACCAATGCGGACGGCCGGCTCGACCAGCCGATCCTCGACGGGGAGGCGTTCCAGCCGGGCCGCTACGAGCTCGTGTTCCATGTCGGCGATTATTTCCGCGCCCGCGGGGTCGCGCTCGCCGATCCGGCCTTTCTCGACGTGGTGCCGCTGCGGTTCGGCCTGACCGAGGACGCCCACTACCACGTGCCGCTGCTAGTCTCGCCTTACGGGTATTCGACCTACCGCGGCAGCTGAATAGTTCAGCTTGCAGCGCCTACGAATCCCCGCTACCCGCCTGATATGGATGTATTTCTCGGCGAATGGGCGAACCTGCTGATCCGCTGGGCCCACCTGATCGTGGGCATCGGCTGGATCGGCACGTCGTTCTACTTCATGGCGCTCGACTACTCGCTCAACCTGCAGGAGCGGAAGTCACCGGGCGTCTACGGCACCGCCTGGCAGGTGCATGGCGGCGGCTTCTATCACGTCGAAAAATTCGCGGTGGCGCCGCCGAAGCTGCCCGACCACCTGCACTGGTTCGTGTGGGAAGCCTACCTGACCTGGGTCACCGGCTTCGGCCTCATGATCGTGCAGTACTACCTGCATGCGCGCGCCTTCCTGATCGATCCGGCGGTGATGCCGCTGGAACCGTGGCAGGCGGTCGCCATCTCGGTCGTGTCGATCGCCGCCGGCTGGGCGATCTATGACGGGCTGTGCCGCACGAAGGTCGGCGAGAACGCCACCGTGCTCGCCATCGCGGTGTTCGTGCTGATCGTCGGCGCGGCGGCGCTCTACACCCGCGTGTTCTCCGGCCGCGGCGCGTTCGTCCATGTCGGCGCGCTGACCGGCACCATCATGGCCGCCAACGTGTTCATGGTGATCATCCCGGGGCAGAAGAAGATGATCGCGCAGATGCTGGCAGGCAAGGAGCCGGAGGCGCGGTTCGGCATCGTCGGCAAGCAGCGCTCGACCCACAACAACTACCTGACCTTGCCGGTGCTGGTGATGATGGTGTCCGGCCATTATCCGTTTCTCTATTCGCACCCCCAGTCATGGCTGGTGGTGGCGCTGATCCTGATCTGCGGCGCGCTGTTCCGGCACTATCTGAACCGGATCGAAGCGGGCGACGACTGGGGCCGCTACGGCTGGGCCCTGCCGGTCGGTGCCTTCGCGCTGATCTGCGCGATCTGGCTCACCGCGCCGAGCGCGCCGGCGGCGACCGGCGCTGTCGTCAGCGACGCGCAGGCGCTGGAGATCGCGCAGAAGCACTGCGTCATGTGCCATGCCAAACATCCGACGCACGAGAGCTTCAAGGAGCCGCCGAAGAACGTCGCGCTCGAGACGGTCGGTCAGCTGCGGCAATACGCGCCGCTGATCCTGACCCAGACGGTGCAGAACCGTGCCATGCCGCTCGGCAACCAGACCGCGATGACCGAGCAAGAGCGGCAGGAGCTCGGCGCCTGGGTGAGGGGACTGAAGTGAAAGGTATCTCGAAATGAAACCGTGGGGCATCTTCGCGACCTTCGGCTGGGCCGTGCTCGCCATGCTGGCCGGTATGGCGGTCGCGCTGGCCGCCTTCTACGTCTATTTCGACGGAATACCGGTGTCCGTCGAGGCGGTGAAATACGACGGCGGCGCGGTGTCGATCGAGGCGCTGCTGACGAACACGGTGGTCGTCCTTGTGCTGGCGCTCGCATCCCGGCTGGCGCGCTGGAACGTCATCGACTACCTGGCGCTGATTTGGCCGAGCGGGCGCGACCTCGCCCTCGGGATCGGCGTGACGCTCCTCCTGATGATCGCCATGGATGGCTCATCGTGGCTGATCGGCCGCGACGTCGTTACGCAATTCCAGCTCGACGCCTACCGGACCGCCCGCGCCACCGGCTGGCTGCCGTTCCTATTCGCTGCGGTGGTCGTCGCCGCCCCGATCGGCGAGGACGTCATGCATCGCGGCTTCCTGTTTCGTGGCTGGGCTAGGTCGCCGGCCACCGCGCCGATCGCCATCATCGTCATCTCGCTCCTTTGGGCGCTGCTGCACATCCAGTACGATTGGTTCGGCATTGCGCAGATCGTCGTCATCGGGCTGGTGCTCGGCTGGCTGCGCTGGCGCAGCGGTTCGACCCTGCTGACGATCTTTTGCCACGCCCTCATCAACCTGGGCGCAACCATCGAAACCGTGATTATGAGCGACTGGCTGTCATGAGTACCACCAGACCGGATCCGGCTGGGCTTGGCGCCCGTGCCGAGGCGATGATCAAGGCGCTGGCGCCGATCTCCGCCGAGCCGGGCCGGCTGATCCGCCTGTTCCTGTCGGGCGAGCATCGCCGTGCCGCCGACGTCACCGCCGGCTGGATGCGCGAGGCCGGCATGACGGTCAGCGAGGACGCGCTCGGCACCGTGCGCGGCCGCTGGGGCGCGGGCCCGGGCCGCCGGCAGCTCCTCATCGGCTCGCATCTCGACAGCGTGATCGATGCCGGGAATTACGACGGCCCGCTCGGCGTCATCGTCGGCATCCTCGCGGTCGATCACTTTGCCAAGGCGGGCGTGACGCTGCCGTTCGGCATCGACGTGCTGGCGTTCGGCGACGAGGAGGGCTCGCGCTTTCCCTCGACGCTGTCGTCGTCGGCCGCCTGCGTCGGCGAGTTCGAAATGTCGAGCCTGCCGTTCGCCGACCGCGAGGGCGTGACGCTGGCCGACGCGCTCGCCCGCTACGGCAAGTCGGTCGCCGACATTCCGGCGGCGGCCTACCGGCGCGACGAGGCCGCGGCCTATGTCGAGGTGCATATCGAGCAGGGACCGGTGCTGGAGGACGCGAACGAGCCGCTCGGCGTCGTCACCGGCATCGTCGGTCAGACCCGCATGCGCGTCACGGTGACCGGCATGGCCGGCCATGCCGGGACGGTGCCGATGACCATGCGGCGCGATGCGCTTGCGGGCGCCGCCGAGCTGGTGCTGGCGGCCGAGCGCATCGCCCAGGCCCATGCCGCTGAAGGCATGGTGGCAACGGTCGGGCGCATCGAGGCGTCGCCCGGCGCGACCAACATTATTCCCGGCCGCGTGTCGTTCACGGTCGACCTGCGCGCCATGGAAGATGCGGCGCGCCGGCAGGCGGTCGAGGAGCTGCAGGCCGAGGGTTTCCGGCTGGTCGAGGCGCGGGGTCTTCAAATCGAGTTCGAGCCGTTCCACGACGTCGCTGCGGTGAAGTGCGCGCCGGCGCTGCAGGACACGCTCGCCGCGGCGATCTCCGATCTCGGCGGGGAGCCGATCCGGATTCCGTCAGGCGCCGGCCACGACGCGCAGATGATGGCGCGGCTGTGCCCGTCGGCGATGATGTTCGTGCGCTGCCGCGGCGGCATCAGCCACAATCCGGCCGAGTATGCGAGCCCGAGCGACATGGGCCTCTCCGCCGCGGCGCTGATCCGCTTCATCGAGCGGTTCAGGCCGTAGGCGCATGTCCCGGAAAAGTGGACACCCGTTTTCCGAATAGGACATGCGCAATCAAAGACGTTCTCCTCATGGCGTATCGGCGGCTGCCCGCTGCGCCTCGATATAGCGGTCGAGCTGCCAGTCCTGCACGCTCCAGCTGCGCCAGTCGCCCATGCGCTGACGATGATGCAGGGCAAGGGTGTCGCGCATGGCGATCACGTCGCTGCGGCGGAAGTCGTTGTGGCGCGTGATGAAGAGGTCGAGAGCGGGAATGACCTGCGGTCCGAGGCTGTTGAGATAGAGGAGGTCGAGGTACACGGCGCCCGGCTGCCCCAAATCCGCGCTGTGCTCGACGTTGTAGACCGCGATCATGCGCGGAAAGTTGAGAAAGCAGCAGACATAGAGCGTGGCCGCGAGCGAAATGAGATTCGCGCCGATCAGCCAGGTGTTGGATCGGTCGAGTGCGATACGCGCGACGATCAGCAGCAGCCCCACCGCGACCAGCCCCATCCAGATGAAGGCGACGATGCGCAGGTAGGTCAGCGAATAGACCTGCACGTAGAGATCGAGCCGCAGGATCGACGAGACGACGAGCAGAACGTTCTGTCCGGTCCACAGATAGACGAGGGCGCGGATCACCGGGGAGCGCGCGCTATCGCTGCCGGGCCGCATCGCCGCGAGCACGAAACCGGCAGCGAGCAGCGCCGTGACGATCAACGGATAGGCGCCGCGATGCGCATAGGCCGCGTAGGTGAGGCCGTCCGGCAGGGCGACGCCGCCCCACAGATACGTGGCATCGAGCCACGTCTGCACCGCGAACATCAAGTTGAACAGGACGAGCGAGCGGATGATCGCGGCCTTGCCGAACAACGCGGACGGCGGATCCGCCACGGACGGCTGCGATGATGACGGCGATGACGACGGCGACCACGCAGCGCGAAATTCGGCCTCCAGCTTCTCCTTGAGGCTCTGTTTCTTGCGCGCGCAACGCAGCCGCAGGAACACGAAGGGCCAGACCGCGACGCCGGCAAGGAGCCAGAACACGATGCGCACCCAGCTGATCTGTCCGGCCGGACCACCCAGATCGATCGCGCCGAGCCAGCGCTCGATCAGCGGATTGGCGGACGCGAACAGCATCAGGAATACCGCGCCGAGCGCCAGCGGCAGCAGCCAGGACAGCGCCAGGCGCCCAATCTGCCGTCCGATATCTCGCTGCGAGACGGCGATGCCCGAGAGGTCGGCGAGCGCCCGCCAGCAGGCGTCGAACCACAGCAAGGCCGCATCGGCGAGGCGGTCGATGCATCCGGCGTGGGCGCGGCTCGTGACCGCAACCACGACATAGGCCGTACCAAGCGCGGCGTAGGCGAGCGCGAGCAGGCTCGGTTTGACGATGAACGGCGCGAGCGCGGCGAGCAGGATCAGCGTGGTGACCGGCAGGTCGCGGCGGGTGAGATGGAGCGGATTGGCGAGCGCCGCGCCGAGCAGCAGTGTCAGCAGGAAGACCACGACCGATATGCCGACCGGATGATCGTAGAGCAGCCAGTCGGCGAGTGCTGCGAGCGCGACCACGATGACAAGTCTGCGCGGCAGACGGATGTCGACAATCCGCGAGCCGCCATTCGGAACCGGCGGCGGACCGGACGACGTGGCCGTCGCGACGGTCATGGTCATGCGCGAACCTTTCCTGTGGTGGTGGTCGGAAAAACGAAGATGCGCGCCGGCGGCTGGGGAGGGGGCGATACCGCCGGCGCGCTGCACAGCCACCAGGCGTCGTCGATAAGCCGCTTCGGCAGGCGGGGTGCGGGACCCGCCGATGGCTCTAACGCCCGTGGTGGCCGAGTGAACCTCAGGACTTTTCCTTCCCGTGTGCTTTGCATTGCAAAGTATCCGCGTAAAAAAAATCAGGCGGGGGCGAGGCCGCGCTGGCCGCCCGGTGTGGTCTCGCCTTTCGCTGCTGCGGACGCGTCGCGCACCACTTGCTCGAGCACGTCGAGATAGCGCAGGTAGCGTTTGCGCCCCTCGGCGGTGATGCGGCACACGGTCTGCGGCCGGTTGTTGGCGAAGCTTTTCGCGATATCGACAAGGCCGGCCTCCTCGAGCACCTGCAGGTGCCGGCTGAGATTGCCGTCGGTCAGCTTGCAGAGCTGTTTGAGATCTCCGAACAGCAAGCCCTTGGGGTGCGCGACCAGCGAGGTGAGCACGCCCAGGCGTGCCTTCTCGTGGATGACGCGATCGAGCCCCTCGTAGGCGAAGCGGCCGCTGGTGTTGTCGGGCGCCTTAGTCTTCGGCATCGGGCACTCCGATCAGGTGAATGAGCAAGGCGGCGAGGAATTGGCCGATCGTGAATGGCGCGCCCATCGCCCATGGCGAGAATGCGTTCTCGCCGCTCGCAAAGGCGAGGCAGGCGAGGCCCGTGGCGAGGTACCAGACGCCGACCGCGAACAGCGGCGCCGGCAGCGAGCGGCAGGAGGCGAAGGCGCCCAGACTGAGCACGATCTGCCACAGGCCGGGCAGCATCCACGCGCTCTGCGGCGCGAAACGCATCACCACGAAGGTGAGGAGGGCGCCCGTCACCATGGCGGGGAGCAGCTGCTCCGCGGCGGCGATGACCATCTCGTCGGCGAGACCGGAATGGACGCGCCGCGAGCGCGTGATCACCTCGACGGCGATGACGATGGTGGAGACGACCGCCGTTGCGGCCCACAGGCCGACATAGGCGAACAGATCGTTGGCCGGATCGTCGATCCAGCGCGCCTGCGTCCATGCCGCTGTCAGCGCCAGCACGCCAGTGACGGCGAACGTTGCCGGTCCATAGCCGCGGAACTCGGTGCCGCGGGCGAGCTGGCTCTTCATCGCCCGGATGTCGGTCAGCGCGCGGTCGAGATCGAGCATGTGTCGGGACTCGGGCCTCGTGTACTTTGCATTGTAAAGTACACTGCATGGCAGGACAGCGCAAGGGGGTACCGACTCCGTGTCCCGGGCGAGCGCAGCGAGACCCGGGACCCAGGGTGATGAAGCTGCGCTAGGGCTTAATTCGTCGGGTCCCGGCTCTCCGCTCCATAGCCCGTCGAAGACGGGCGTGAACGCCCTCTTGCCGCTCGCTACGGCCGGGACAGGAGGCACTACCTCGCTTGACGGCAATCCCCGATCCGCTTGGCGACGACGATGTCCTTGGTCGTGCTGGCGCCGATCTTGCCCTCGCTGATCTGGGTATAGGCCGTATCGCTTTCGACCTTCAGTTCGGTTTTGACCGGATCACCACGACCGCAATAGGTCAGCGTCACGTATTCGTTCTCGCTCGGCTGCGAGCGCGTCACGCGGCAATTTCCCATGAAGATCGGCCGTGACGCGACCTTCACCGCGGCGGTTGGGTCCACGCAGCGCGTCTCGCGCGGCTTGATCAGGAGATTGCTGGTCAGGCGGCGGTCGGTCTGCTTGCCGTTGACCTCGAGCGTCCTGTCGAATTGCCACAACCCGGGGCGAAACCGCGGCGAGTCCTTGGCATCGGCGCCGGCAGTGCCCAGCAGGACGGCACCGGCTGCAAACAACGCGATGACGAAGGGGAATTTGGAGGGGGATGATGCAAACATGGGCAAACTCCAGATGTCTGCCGCCGCCGGTACATCATAACGCCACGGGCCGGCGCCGGTTCCGAGGTAGGGATCCTCCGCTGGCCCGTTGTCCGGGCCCCTCGCGCCGTCTATGACGAGGCACCCGCACCCCGCTCTCTCTCCTCCTCCAAGCAAATCCATGGCCGACGTCATCTCGAAAAACTTCGCCCGCCAGACCGCCTTTCTCAAATCGCTCGTGCGCGTGCCGTCCGACAATCCGCCCGGCGACTGCGCGCCGCATGCGGAGGCTGCGGCGAAACTGCTGCAGAAGCTCGGCTTCAAGGTCGAGCGGCACAAGGTGCCGCGCGCGCTGGTCGAGAAGCACGGCATGCGGTCGGTGACCAACCTCGTGGTGCGGCAGAAATTCGGCAAGGGCAAAGGACCGGTGATCGCGCTCAACGCCCATGGCGACGTGGTGCCGCCGGGTGAGGGCTGGTCGGTCGATCCCTACGGCGCGGTCGAGAAGAAGGGCGCGATCTACGGCCGCGGCGCCGCCGTGTCGAAGTCGGATTTCGCGACCTTCGCCTTCGCGCTGCTCGCTTTGAAGGCCGAGCCGAAAGGTCTCGACGGCACGGTCGAGCTGCACCTCACCTACGATGAGGAGGCGGGCGGCTTCGTCGGCCCGAAATGGCTGCTCGACGAGAAGATCACCAAGCCGACGTTTGCGATCTCGGCCGGCTTCTCCTACGCGATCGTCACGGCGCACAATGGCTGCCTGCATCTGGAGATCACCGTCAACGGCAAGCAGGCGCATGCAGCGATGCCGGAAAGCGGCGCCGACGCGCTGGAAGCGACCGTTCCCGTCCTGCGCGAGCTCTACCGCGAGCGGCGGCGGCTCTCGTGGCACAAGTCGAAGACCGCGGGCATCGGCAGCGCCAAGCTCACGGTCGGCCTGATCTCCGGCGGCATCAACACCAACGTCGTTCCGGACAAGGTCGTGCTACGCGTCGACCGCCGCGTGCTGCCGGAAGAGGACGGCGCCGAGGTCGAGAAGGCACTGGAGAAGCAGGTGCGCGCGGCCGTGCGCGGCGAGGATGGGATCAGCGTCGACATCCGGCGCATCCTGCTGGCCGAGCCGCTGCGGCCAGCCGAAGGCATCGACGACCTGATACGGCCGCTCCGGGCCAATGCCGAGCGCATCCTGAAGGTCCCGATCGAAGTCAAAGGCGTGCCGCTGTATACCGACGCAAGGCACTACTCCGACAGGGGAATTCCGACGGTCCTGTACGGGGCCGGGCCGCGCACGATCCTCGAGGCCAATGCCCACGCCGCCAACGAGCACATCAACCTGTCGGATCTGAAGGCCGCAACGCAGGTGATCACCGCGGCTTTGCGCGACCTGCTGACAAAATCATGAACGATTTTAAAGTGTTGTTGCGATCTTCTCGAACGCCGGATGATCGAACGTGGCGACCGGGAGCCGCGGCAGCGCAATCACCGGCGTCGCTGTGAACTCGGCAATGGACTCGACCGTCTCGTCGAGCCGCACCGGGCTCCCTGGCGTTTCGCTGACCACGACTGCCGCCGTCTTGAGCGCACGGCGTTCGAGCACGTCGAGTGCCGAAAGGGTGTGGCTGATGGTGCCGAGATAGCTGCCGGTCACCAGCAGCAACGGCAGGCGAAGCTCGGCCATCCAGTCGAGCACCGTGTGGCGGCCGGCGAGCGGCACCATGATGCCCCCCGCGCCCTCGATCAGCAGGACGTCGGCGCGATGGGCGATCTCGTCGCGCGAGAAGTCGACCAGCTTGGCGAAGTCGATCGTCCGGTTCTCGCGGCGCGCGGCGATGTGCGGCGACAGCGGCGCCGCAAACCGCCACGGCGCAACCCGCGCGATCTCCTTCGGCGTCGTGTCTCGCCCCAGCGCGGCGAGCAGCAGGCCCGGGTCGCTGCCCTCTGCCTCGCGCTCGTCAAAGCCGCTGACCACCGGCTTGAGCGCGTCGACGCGCCGGTCGCAGGCGATGAAATGACCTATCAGTCCGCGCGTGACGAACGTCTTGCCGATATCGGTGCCGGTCGCGGTGACGAAGACGGCGGTCATTGCTGGCTGCCGTTGGTGCAGGACGGCGGCCGGTTGCCGATCACGCGCGTGCGCACGACGTCGGCGAGGCGCTTGATTTCGTCGTCCGGGTGGCCGGCGGCAAAAGCAAAGCGCAGCCGCGCGGTGCCGACCGGCACCGTCGGCGGCCGGATCGCGACCACCAGAAAGCCCTCCTCGAGCAGCATGTCCGAAGCGGCGAGCGTCGCCTCCGCTTCGCCGATGACGACTGGCACGATGGTGCTCTCGGCCTCGGGCAGGCCGGCGTGGCGGGTGAAGGTCCTGGCCTTGGCGAGCGGAAGCGCGGCGTGCGCCGGCTCGCGCTCGATGATGTCGAGCGCGGCGATCGCGCCGGCCAGCACCGCCGGCGGCAGCGCGGTCGAGTAGATGAGCGTGCGGGCGCGGTTGCGCATCAGGTCGATGACCGCGCGGCTCGCGCACAGGTAACCGCCATAGGCGCCGAGCGCTTTTGACAGCGTGCCCATCTGCAACGGCACGTCGATGCGGTCGCCGAAGGCGAAGCTCGAGCCGCGGCCGCCGCCGACCACGCCGAGGCCGTGCGCGTCGTCGGTCAGGAGCCATGCATCGAACTGCCGCGCCAGTGTGCTGAGCTCCGGCAGCGGCGCGAGGTCGCCGTCCATGGAGAACACGCCTTCGGTGGCGATCAGCGCCCGCGGATGGCGTCCGCGATGCTCGCGCAGCAGCGCCTCTGCGTGGGCCACATCGTTGTGGCGGAACGGCACCACGGTCGCGCGCGACAGCCGCGCGCCGGTCCAGATGCAGGCATGCGACAGCTCGTCGAGCAGCACGAGGTCGTCGCTGTCGACCAGCGCTGGAATGATCCCGGCATTGGCGAGATAGCCGGAGCCGAAGACGCAGGCGGCCTCCGTGCCCTTGAGCCGGGCAAGGCGCGCTTCCAGCTCGGCATAGAGCGGGTGATTGCCGGTGACCAGCCGCGAGGCGCCGGAGCCGACGCCGTACTGCTCGATCGCGGCGATGGCCGCCGCCTTCACGGCCGGATGCTGCGACAGGTTGAGATAGTCGTTGCAGGAGAACGACAGGACGCGGCGGCCGTCGCGCTGCATCCAGACGCCGTCGGTCCGCGCCGTATCGACGAGGGTCCGGCGCAGGCTGCGGCGTTCGAGGTCGGCGAGCTTGGCGTCGGCAAAGGCGTCCACGGTGGGCATGACGAAAGGTGTAGCGTGATCGTGGACGCGGTGCAAAATGGCGGTCATGGGACGGGATCAGGATTGGCAGCGTCAGGGCGGGTACGGCGTGGCCTCAGGGTTCCAGCCGCTCTTGGACTGGTACGAGAGCGGAATGCGTCATATCTGGCTGCCCTATGCGCAGATGAAGACGGCGAGTCCGCCGCTCAAGGTCGCGCGCACCGAGGGTTCGCGCATCTTCCTGGCCGATGGCGGCGACCTGGTCGACGGCATCGCGTCGTGGTGGACGGCTTGCCACGGTTACAATCATCCGCATATCCGCGACGCGGTCGAGAACCAGCTGTCGCTGATGCCGCATGTGATGCTGGGCGGCCTCGTCCACGAGCCGGCGCTCACCCTGGCGACCCGGCTGGCGCGGCTCTTGCCCGGCGACCTCGATCACGTGTTCTTCTCGGAGTCGGGATCGGTCGCGGTCGAGATCGCCATGAAGATGGCGGTGCAGTTCTGGCGCAACAAGGGCGTCACCAGCCGCACCAAATTCATTGGGTTCGCGGGCGGCTATCACGGCGACACGACCGGCGCCATGTCGGTGTGCGATCCGGAGGAGGGCATGCACGGCATGTTCGCCGGCGCACTGCTGCCGCAAGTGATCGTGCCGCTGCCGGTCGACGAGCCGAGCATCGCCGCATTCGCCCGGACGCTCGAAGCCCATGGCCCTGAGCTCGCCGGCATGATCGTCGAGCCGCTGGTGCAGGGCGCCGGCGGCATGCGGTTCTACGAGCCCTGGGTGCTGCGGCGTCTGCGCGCCGCCGCCGACCGTTACGGGCTCCTGCTGATCTTCGACGAGATCTTCACCGGCTTCGGCCGCACCGGCACGATGTTCGCCTGCGAGGCGGCCGGCGTCGTTCCGGACATCATCACACTGTCCAAGGCGCTGACCGGCGGCACCTTGCCGCTCGCCGCGACCGTGGCGCGCCACCGCGTGTTCGAAGCGTTCTGGTCGGACAATCCGAACCACGCGCTGATGCACGGCCCGACCTATATGGGCAACGCGCTCGCGTGCGCCGCCGCCAATGCCTCGCTCGACCTGTTCGAGCGCGAGCCGCGGCTCGAGCAGGTGAAAGCCATCGCCGCCGCGCTCAACCGCGAGCTCGCGCCCTGCCGGGAGCTGCACGCCGTCAAAAACGTACGTGTGATGGGCGCCGTCGGCGTGGTCGAGCTCAAGCGGATCGACGACGTCAACCGGATGCGGCAGCGCTTCCTGGAGGAGGGCGTGTTGATCCGGCCGTTCGGCAACGTCATCTATCTGACGCCGGCGTTCACGATTTCACCCAAGGAGCTGGCGCGGCTGACCACGGCGATCGTGAAGGTGCTGACCGAGCTGATCTGACGCACGCAGTTGCTTCCTTGGCGTGCGGCTCCTGTCTATTATCCCGGAAAATATGGGAGGAACGCATGAGCACCAGATTCACAGGTGTATTGCTTGGCGCGCTCGTCATCGCGGCGGGCATCGCCACGGCGGACGCGAAGGACAAGGTCAAGGTCGGCTTCATCGGGCCGCTGACGGGCGGCGTGTCGGTCAACGGGCTCGGCGGCCGCAATTCGGCCGACCTGGCGGTCCGGCTGCGCAACGCCGACCCGGCGTCGAAATACGAGTACGAGCTGGTGGTGCTCGACGACGAGTGCAAGCCCAACGTGGCGGTGCAGGTCGCCACCAAGATGGCAAGCGACAAGGAGATCATCGGCGCGGCGACGCACTACTGCTCGGCCGCCGCGATCGCCACCGTTGACACTTATCACAAGTTCGGCCTGCCGGTGATCGTGTGGGGCGCGGTGCTCCCCGACATCACCTACCGCAACAAGTATCCCGAGGTTCATCGCGTCAACGGCACGATGATCAACCAGAACGACTCCAACGCCGACCTGCTCACCAAGCTCGGCTACAAGAGCTTCGCGGTGATCCACGACACCACCGACTACGGCAAGGGCCACAACCAGTATTTCAGCGAGGCGCTGGCGAAAAAGGGCGGCAAGATTCTCGGCACGTTCGGCGTCACCGCCGACCAGCAGGACTTCACCGCCGAGCTCACCCAGATCAAGGCGCTCAATCCGGAGGTGATCTATTTCGGCGGGCTGACGCCGATCGGCGTGCGCATCCGCTCGCAGATGGACAAGCTCGGCATCACCGCGGTGTTCGACGGCACCTCGGGCATCGTCTCCGACGCGTTCATCCAGGGGCTCGGGCCGCTGGCCGAAGGGGTGCTCGCGTTCCGCGAGGGCGCGCCGACCGAGAAGCTGCCCGGCGGCAAGTTCTTCATGGAGAAATACGACGCGCAGAAATACGACAACGCGCCGGAAGCCTATGGTGCGTTCGCCTACGCCGGCATGGACATGATCATCGCCGCGATCGAGAAGGTCGGGCCTGACCGCAAGAAGCTGATCGCCGAGCTCGCCAACGTGAAGGACCGCGACTCGATCGTCGGCAAGATCACCTTCGACGACCACGGCCAGAACACCGTCCCGATCATCACCCGCTACGTGATCCAGGACGGCAAGTTCGTCGAGTGGGACGACAGCGAATACGCGTCCGGCAAGCGCAAGCTGCCCGGGCAGAAGTGATTGCGATTTCGGCAATAGCGCTGGCCCAATGAGTGAAGCGCTCCGGTTGCGGCCTCTAGACGTCAGACGGGCACGGCCTCTCGCTCCCTCCCCCGCTTGCGGGGGAGGGGTGGGGAGGGGGCAGACTCGGAATGCAGTGAACGCAGCCGCGCCTCATCTCGCCACGATACTTCGGGATTGCGCTGGATGACCGCCGGCCTGCTCGCGCAATACGTCATGAACGGGCTGATGCTCGGCATGATGTACGCGCTCGTTGCCGTCGGCTTCACGCTGTTCTTCGGCGTGCTCGACGTCATCAAGTTCTCGCACGGCGACGTGCTCACGGTCGGCGCCTTCACGGCGCTTGCGAGCTTCCTCGGCCTGAAAGCCGTCGGGCTCGCGTCGAACCCGCTGCTGTTGCTTGCCATGATCGTCGTCGCCACCATGGCCATGGCCGCGCTCGGCATGCTGATCGCCCGCGCGCTCGTCTTGCCGCTGCGCACGGCGCCCGCGCTCAACACGCTGCTGATCACCCTCATGCTTGGCACCGTGCTGCGCGAATCCGTTCGCCTCTTCTATCCGGCCGGCGCCAATCCAAAACCGTTCCCGGCGCTGTTGCCGACCGGCGCGATCCCGCTCGGGCAGTTCAACCTGCGGCTCGACAACGCGATCATGCTGACCGCCGGCGTGCTGGTGATCGTCGCCCTGCAGCTCCTGCTCAACCGCACCAAGCTCGGCCTCGCCATCCGCGCGGTGGCGCAGGATGAAGAGACCGCGCGCACCATGGGCGTCAACTTCACTGCCGTGGTGCTGATCACGTTCGCGATCGGCTCGGCGCTCGCCGCATTCGCCGGCATCATGAACGGCCTCTACTACAACGAGATCAATTTCGGCATCGGCCTGCTGCTCGGCGTGATCGGCTTTGCCGCCGCGATCATCGGCGGCCTCGGCAGCATCTACGGCGCGATCCTCGGCGGCTTTCTGTTCGCCGCGTTGCAGACCATCGGCGCAGTCGCGTTGCCGTTCGCCAGCGCCTACAAGGACGTGTTTGCCTTCGCGGTGGTGATCATCTTCATGGCGTGGCGGCCGACCGGGCTGATCCAGGAAAAGATCAGCGAGCGAGTGTGAACCCATGGAGGGACGGGGGAAGGGCTCGCAGGCGTCGCTGCTGCCGGGTGTGGGCGCGCTCGCGCTCGCCGCGGCCTACCTGATCGCGCTGCTTGCGGTCGAGAAGCAGCCGCTCATCATCGGCCTTCTCGTCGGCGGCATTGCCGGTGTGGTCGTCGCCAACTGGTTCGGCTGGCTCGTGCCGGTCGCCCGCAGCTTTGCCGACCGCGAGGATACGCTCGCAGCGGTCGCCATCGTCTGCGCGCTCGCCGTGGCGGCCTGGTTCCACGACAATCACTTCGTGTTGCTGCTCGTGGTCACCGTGCTCCTCTACACGGTCGCGACGCTCGGCCTGAACATCCAGTTCGGCTATGCCGGGGTGCTCAACTTCGCCGGCGCGTCGTTCTTCGGCATTGGGGCCTATACATCGGCCGTGCTCAACGCGCATACCGCCGTGCCGCATCTGCTGGTGCTGCTGATCGGCGGGCTGCTTGCGGCGGCGATCGGCTCGTTGCTCCTTCTCCCGGTGCTGCGCACGCGCGGACACTATGCGGCGCTGGTCACCATCGCCTTCGCGCTGCTGCTGAAGACTTTTCTGGAGGTCAACGACGTGCTCGGCGGCCCGCAGGGCCTGCAGGTGAAGGGCATGCGGGTGCTCGGCTGGTCGTTCAACGACAATATCGAGGTCGGCAGCATCGAGCTATCGTTCTACCTGAGCTACTTCGCGGTCAGCCTGCTGATCCTGATCGGCGCCTTCGTGCTGGTGCGGCGGCTCGAGCGGTCTTGGATCGGGCTCAACCTGGACGCGCTGCGGCTCGACGAGATCGCGGCGAGCTGCTTCGGCCTCAACATCGCGCGCTGGAAGATCACGGCGTTCACGCTCGGCAATTTCCTGATCGGCGTCGCCGGCGCACTGTTCGGCATGGTCGGCGGCTTCGTTGCGCCCAACAACTACACCTTTGCGGATTCGCTCATCCTCGTCTCGATCGTCATCCTCGGCGGCATCGGCAATGCGTGGGGCCTCGTTGTCGCGACCATCATCGTCGTGGTGGTGCCGGAAAAGCTGCAGACCATCCAGGAATATCGCTTCCTGCTCTACGCGCTCCTCGTGATCGCCGTGCTGCTGTTTCGGCCCGAGGGCCTGCTGCCGCGGCCAGTGCGGCGCTATTTTCCGGGTTTCCGCCCATGACCGCGCTGCTCGACGCGCAAGGCTTGACCCGCACCTTCGGCGGCGTCGTCGCGCTCGACCATCTCGATCTCGCCGTGGCGCCGCGCGAGATCCTCGGCCTGATCGGGCCAAACGGCTCGGGCAAGACGACGTTCTTCAATGTCGCGACCGGCATCTACACGCCCGACGGCGGCCGGGTGATGTTCGGCGGGGCCGACATGACCGGCGCCAGGCCGCAGGCGGTCTATCACGCCGGCATTGCGCGCACGTTCCAGCGCTCCCGGCTGTCGCTGCCGCTGTCGATCTTCGACAACATCATGATCGGCAACCACAAGCGGCTCCACCAGGGCCTGTGGTTCAACCTGATGCGCCGAAGCGCGTTCCGGCGGGAATTCGAGGCAAACTACGAGACCGCGCGGGCCTTGCTGGAGGTGTTCGAGCCGGAGCTTGCCGGACGCATGTTCGAGCCGGTCGCGGGCCTGCCCATGATCGACCGCCGCCGCATCGAGATCTGCCGCGCGCTGATCAGCGAGCCGAAGCTCCTCCTGCTCGACGAGCCGTCGGCCGGCATGACGCATGACGAGACCCGGGAGCTGATGGACGACATCCTCGAGGTGCGCGGCCGCAACCAGGATCTCACCATCGTCATCGTCGAGCACGAGATGGGCGTGATCGAGCGCATCACCGACCGCTGCGTGGTGCTCAATTTCGGCCGCAAGATCGCCGAAGGCCCCTACCGGCAGGTCGCCGACGATCCGCTGGTGCAGGAAGCCTATCTGGGGGCGCGATGAGCGGGCGGCTCGAGATCGACAACGTGTTCACCGCCTACGACAAGGCGGACGTGCTCAACGGCGTCTCGCTCACCATCGAGGCCGGGCGGATCACCTGCCTGCTCGGATCGAACGGCTCGGGCAAGACCACGCTGATCCGCTCGATCCTCGCCCTGACGCCGCCGCGCGCCGGCCGCATCCGCTTCGATGGCGTCGATATCACTACGCTGCCGACCCATAAGGTGATCGCCGCCGGCATCGCCTGCATCCCGGAAGGCCGCAAGGTGTTCCCGAAGTTCACGGTCGAGGAGAATTTGCGGCTCGGCGCCTACCAGGAAAGCTCCGACGCGGTGACGCGGCAGCGCATGGCGGAGATCTACGACATTTTTCCGCGCCTCGCCGAGCGGCGCAGTCAGCTCGCCGGCACCATGTCGGGGGGCGAGCAGGCCATGGTCTCGATCGGGCGGGGCCTGATGCGCGCGCCGAAGCTTCTCTTGATCGACGAGCCGTCGCTCGGCCTGTCGCCGCGCCTGGTGAAGGACAATTTCGAGATCATCCGCCGCATCAACGAACGCGGCATCTCGGTGTTCCTGGTCGAGCAGAACGTGCATCAGACGCTGGCGATCTCGCACTACGGCTACGTGCTCGCCAAGGGCCGCGTCGTTGCACAGGGCACGCCGGCCGAGCTTGCAGACCGCAGCGAGGTGCGCGAGGCGTATTTCGGCTGAGGCGCGGCCGCGTTCACGCTTCCAGCAGGTCCTCGATGCGGATCGGCAGCTTGCGGATGCGCTTGCCGGTCGCGTGGAACACGGCATTGGAGATGGCCGCGGCGGTGCCCACATTGGCGAGCTCGCCCAGGCCTTTGACGCCGGCCGGGTTGACCTTGGTGTCCTCCTCCGGAACCAGGATGATCTCGACGTCGCCGATATCGGCATTCACCGGCACCAGGTAGTCGGCCAGGTTGTCGTTGACATAGCGGGCGCGGCCCTTGTCGAGCTCGGTCTCCTCGTGCAGCGCCGAGCCGATGCCCCAGATCATGCCTCCCATCAGCTGGCTGCGCGCGGTGCGCGGATTCATGATGTGCCCGGCCGCGAAGGCACCGACCATTCGCGGCACACGGATCTCGCGGGTCAAGTCGTGGATCCGCAGCTCGACGAACTCGGCGCCGAAGGCGAAGCTGATGCGGTCCTGCATGGGACCGCCGACGATGCTGGTCTTGCCGTCGAACAGGTCTTTCATGGCGCCCGGCTTGGCGCCGTCCGGCGTCCACTCGGTATACTGCTCGATGACGCCGACACCGCGTTGCGCGAATGCCCGCTCCAGGGCTTCACCGGACAGCGCGTCGGCGATGCCGAGCTTCTCTCGAATGGCGTCACACGCTTTCAATACGGCCGAACAGACGCTCGCCGTGGTGATGGAGCCGCCGGCGACCGGTCCCGGCGGCAGCGCGCTGTCGCCGAGGTCGACGCGCACATTCGACAGGGGAAGACCCAATCGCGTGGCGGCCATTTGCGCGATCACCGTATAAGCGCCGGTGCCGACATCGTGCGCCGCGACCGCGACGTGGACCTCCGAGCGGCGATTGATCGTGACGCGCACGGCGGCGGGCGACATTTGCGACGGGTAGGTCGCCATGGCGCAGCCCCAGCCGATCAGCCACTCGCCGTCGCGCATTGATCCGGGCTTGGGATTGCGGGCCGACCAGCCGAACGACCTGGCTGCCGCGTCGAAGCACTGCATCAGCGAACGGCTGGTAAACGGATTGCCCTTGATCGGTTCCGTCATCGTGTCGTTGACGCGGCGAAGCTCGATCGGGTCCATGTTCAGAGCGACCGCGAGCTCATCCATGGCGGTCTCGAGCGCGTAGATGTACGGCACCTCGGGCGGTGAGCGCATGAAGCCCGGTGTGTTGCGATCGGCGCGTACGATGGACACCTTGCTGGCGACGTTGGGTGAGGCATACATGCGCACCGACGCCCGGGTGCCACCCACCAGATACGCGTCGGAACGCGACGTGACCTCCCAGCCTTCATGACTGAGTGCCGTGAGCTTGCCGTCGCGCTCGGCGCCGAGCCGCACGCGGTGCCGCGTCTCGGCGCGATACGTGGCCGTGGTAAAGCCCTGGTCGCGGGTGACCACCAGCTTCACCGGCCGATTGAGCCGCTTGGCGGCCAGCGCAACGATCGCGGTGCGCTGGGTGACGGAGCCCTTCGAGCCGAACGCGCCGCCGATGAACGGACTCCTCACGTGCACGTCCTGCGGGTCCATGCCGAGTTGCTGCGCCACGCCGGTACGCAGCCCGTAGACGAACTGGCTCGGCTCGTAGATCGTCAGCTTGCCGTTGTCCCAGGCGCAGGTGGTAGCGAACAGCTCGATCGGATTGTGGTGTTGGGTCGGCGTGTAGTATTCGGCGTCGAGCTTGACCGCGGCGCTCGCGAGTCCGCGCTGCGCATCGCCGACCGCAGGATCCTCGGTGTGCCGCTTTGAGACCGCGGTCCCGAGCTGCGTCTGTGTGCCGGGTGAATCGAAGGTCGCAGTCGGAGTCTCCGCTTCACAGGTAACCCGGAGCTTGTAGGCCGCTTCCCGCGCGGCTTCGAACGTGTCGGCAACGACCATCGCGATGATCTGGCCGTCGTGCCAGATTTTCGGCGAGCTCAGGGGCCGGATCGTCGAGCCGGCCCAACCGCCGTCGCCGGAGAACGGCAGCTCCTTGATGTCATAGGCGCTGTTCTCATAGGTGAGGATGTCGAGCACGCCGGGAACCGCACGCGCCTCGGCAGGGTCGAATTGAGTGATGCGACCCTTGGCGATCGGGCTCAGCACCAGGAAGGCGTAGGCCGGCTTGGGGACGGGAAAATCCGCCGCATAGCGGGCTTGGCCGGTGACCTTGGAACGGCCGTCGATGCGGGCATCGGGCTGCCCCATATTGGCTTGCGGTACGGGCGCTGCTCTCGCCATGTCAGAGCTCCATCGCTGCGGCCTCGGTCAGCGCGCGCTGGAGCGTGCGCTTGCCGAGCGCGATCTTGAAGGCATTGTGGTCGTGCGGAACGGCGTCAGCGAAGGCCGCGTCAGCCGCCATGCCGAGCACCGCAGGCTCGATCGCTTTGTCGACGAGGGCGGCGTCGACGAGGGCGGCCTCGGCGGCCTTGGCCCGCCATGGCACCGTCGCAACGCCGCCAAGCGCGATGCGGGCCTGGCGCACCTTGCCGCCCTGCAGATCGAGCGCGACGGCGGCGGACGCGAGGGCGAACTCGTAGGATTGGCGGTCACGCACTTTCAGATAGAGCGAGCGCCGCGTCCACGCCGCGGCCGGAATGACGAACGCGGTGATCATCTCACCGGGGGCCAGCGTCGTCTCGATGTGGGGCGTATCGCCGGGCGGCCGGTGGAGCGCGGCGAACGCCATGCTTCGTCGGCCCGCGTGCCCGGAAATCTCGATCGTCGCATCGAGCGCGATCAGCGCCTGGGCGAAGTCGCCGGCATAGGTCGCGATGCAGTGGTCGCTGACGCCGAGCACCGCGTGGCGGCGGTTGAAGCCGTCGATCGCCGCGCAGCCGGAGCCCGAATTGCGCTTGTTGCAGGCAGTGTAGGTCGTATCGCGGAAATAGTTGCAGCGGGTCCGCTGCAGCACGTTGCCGCCGAGTGTCGCCATGTTGCGGATCTGCTGACTCGCCGCCAGCTGCAGCGACTGCGCAACGACGGGAAAATCCCGTCGAACGACGGGATGCTCGGCCGCATCAGACATGTGCACCAGCGCGCCAAGCCGCAGGCCCGCTTCGGTCGTGTCGATCTGGCCGAGCGGCCCACGCGAGAGACGGGTGATGTCGACCACCATCTCGGGCCGCATGACATCGAGCTTCATCAGGTCAAGCAGGGTCGTGCCGCCGGCGAGATACTGCGCCGGGGCTTCCAGGGCGGACTGGGCATTCCCGACGCGGAAGCTCTGGATCGCGGCGGCCGGCGCGGCCGCGGACTGGTAGATGAACGGCCGCATGTCAGGCCTCCTTCATGACGCGCTTCGCCTGCTGGACGGCATCGACGATGTTCGGGTAGGCGGCGCAACGGCAGAGATTGCCGCTCATGTATTCGCGGATCTGGTTCGGCTCGTTCGCGTGCCCCTCGTTCACGCAGGCAATTGCGGAGAGGATCTGGCCCGGCGTGCAGTAACCGCACTGGAACGCATCGTGCTCGATGAAGGCCTGCTGCATCGGGTGCAACGCGCCGTCAGGACCGGCCAGGCCTTCGATCGTCATGATGGCGTGCCGTTGCGCGGCGACCGCGAGCGTCAGGCACGACAACACGCGACGCCCGTCGAGGAGCACGGTGCAGGCGCCGCATTGGCCATGGTCGCAGCCCTTTTTGGCGCCGGTCAGGCCGAGATGTTCACGCAGCGCGTCGAGCAGGGTCGTGCGCACATCGATTGCGAGGCGATGGTCGCGGCCGTTCACTTTCAGCGTCAGGCTCGGAAGGTCGGTAGGATGTGTCAACGTTTGGGTGTCGACGGTTTCCGCCGTCAACGTGCCGGCAACCAGCGGAACCGCCGCGGACGACGCGCTTGCCGTCAGGAAACTTCGCCGACTGTAATGGGATCGATCGTCGGCCTCTTGGGGCTCTTGGGGCTTGGTCGATGGAACATTGTCCAGAGGCATGAGCGGCTCCGTCATTTGTTCGGCGCGCAACTCCCCCAGACACGAATGACTCCAAACGGCTGTGATGAACGGCCAACGCCTTGTCGCGTCCCGCCGTTCCGACCCGCGTCCGCAGAAATTGATGCGTCGCGTTAGCAATGTCGTGAGCGCCGACGCGAGCCGGGCAGCCATGCAACCGCATGGCCGCGAAGCTCTTGCCGGTTGGAGCGGAACGGCGCACCCTTTGGAACTAGAACAATTCGCTTCGGCGGCAACGCTCGGCCGAAGCCAGGGGAGGCGCTCATGAACGACCAGAATTTTGGGCGGCGCGACTTCTTGAAGGGCGCCGTGCTCGGCGGCGCGGCTGCCGCGACCACCACCGTCGCCGTTACGCCGCCGCAGGAGGCGCACGCCCAGCAGCCCGCCGCCGCACCGGACGCCGCAGCGCCGGCGAGCCCGGGCTACGCCTTCCTCAATCTGGAGGAGGCGGCGTTCGTCGAAGCGCTGGTCGATCACATGGTTCCAGCCGACGAGTTCTCGCCCAAGGGAACCGACATCGGCATCAACATCTATATCGACCGCGCGCTCGCCGGCGCCTGGGGCAAGGGCGACCGTCTCTACATGCAGGGCCCGTGGAAGCCTGGCGCGCCGAGCCAGGGCTACCAGCTGCCGCTTACGCCGGCGCAGCTCTATCGCACCGGCATCGCCGCGACCAACGCGCATTGCCGCAAGACTTACGGCAAGCCGTTCGAGCAGATCACCGCGCCGCAACGCGAGGAGGTCCTGGTCGGCCTGTCCACCGCCAAGATCACCTTCGACAGTGGCCTGCCGGTACGGCCGTTCTGGTCGACGCTCTATCAGACTGTGATCGAGGGGATGTTCTCCGACCCGATCTACGGCGGCAATCGCGACAAGGCCGGCTGGAAGCTGATCGGCTTCCCTGGCGCGATCGCCGTGCACCGCGAGAACGTCGAGAAATATCGCGGCAAGCCGTTCCCCAACACGCCGACCAGCATCGCCGATATGAGCTGAGGGGGATCACACATGGCCACACGCATGAAGGAAGTCGATGCGGTGATCGTCGGCCTCGGCTGGACCGGCGGCATTCTGGCGAAGGAGCTGGCGGAAGCAGGCCTCAAGGTGGTCGCGCTCGAGCGCGGCGCCGCGCGCGACCCCGCCACCGACTATGCGGTGCCCGGCATCCGGGACGAGCTGCGCTACGTGATCCGTCACGATTTGATGCAGAACACGGCGCGCGACACGCTCACCGTGCGCAACAATCCCTCGCAGGAGGCGCTGCCGATGCGCCGGCTCGGCTCGTTCCTGCCGGGCGAGGTGGTCGGCGGCTCGGCGGTGCACTGGAGCGGTCACACCTGGCGCTGGACCGACATGGAGTTCAAGGTCCGCTCCATCTACGAGGAGCGCTACGGCAAGAATTTCATTCCTGCCGACATGACGATCCAGGACTGGGGCATCACCTACGCGGAGCTCGAGCCGTATTACGACAAGTTCGAATACACCGCGGCGATCTCCGGCAAGGCCGGCAACCTGCGCGGCGTGATCCAGCCGGGCGGCAATCCGTTCGAGGCGCCGCGTCAGCGCGACTATCCGCTGCCGCCGCTGACGCCGATCCTGTCGAGCGAGATGTTCACCAAGGCGGCGAAGGACCTGGGCTATCACCCGTTCCCGCGGCCGTCGGCGAATGCGTCGCAGGCCTATACCAACCCTGATGGATCCAAGTTCGGCGCCTGCCAGTATTGCGGCTATTGCCAGCGGTTCGGCTGCGAGGCCAATGCGAAAGGCTCGCCGAACATCACGGTGATCCCGATCGCGATGCGCAATCCGAATTTCGAGATGCGCACGCATTCCTGGGTCACCAAGGTGCTCAAGGATTCCGACGGCAAGCGCGTCACCGGCGTGACCTACACCAACATCCTCAATGGCGAGGAGTTCGAGCAGCCGGCCGGCATGGTCCTGCTGTGCGCCTACGCGATCAACAATGTGCACCTGATGCTGCTCTCCGGCGTCGGCGCACCCTACGATCCGGTCGCGCAGACCGGCGTGATCGGCAGGAACTACTGCTACCAGACCGGCGTCGGCGCGACGCTGTTCTTCGAGGGCAAGTACTTCAATCCGTTCATGAGCGCCGGCGGCTCGAACGCCACCATCGACGACTTCAACATCAACTGGGATTTCGACCGCGGACCGCACGGCTTCGTCGGCGGCTACAACGTCAATGGCGGCTTCAACACGGCGCTGCCGATCGGCCATCGGCCGGTGCCGCGCGGCACGCCGCAATGGGGCACCGCGTGGAAAGCCGCGACGAAGAAGTGGTACCAGACCGCGATGAATATCGGGGCGAGCGGCAGCGTGATGGCGAACCGCTCCAACTACTACGACCTCGATCCGACCTATCGCAATGCGTTCGGCCAGCCGCTGATGCGGATGACGTTCGACTACAAGGACAACGAGCACAAGCTCGGCCGCCATTCTGCGGATATCGTCAACACTATCGCCAAGTCGATGAATCCGACCCATCTCAACGAGGCGTCGGCGCGCACGCAGCCCTGGACCGTGGTGCCGTACCAATCGACGCACAATACCGGCGGCACCATCATGGGGACCAATCCTCGCGACAGCGCGCTCAACAAGTATCTGCAGAGCTGGGACTGCCACAATCTGTTCGTGGTCGGCGCCAACGTGTTCCCGCACAACGCGTCGTACAATCCGACCGGGCCGGTCGGCGCGCTCGCCTATTGGACGGCGGACGCGATCAAGACCAGGTACATCAAGAATCCCGGCCCGCTGGTGTCGGCATGAGGAGTGCAGTGATGTGGAGAGCGAGTCTGCTGGCGGCGACGATCGCGGTCGCGGGGGCGGGCGCAGCGTGGGCCGACGGCGACGCCGAGCGCGGCGCGAAAAAATTCGAGGAATGCGCGGCGTGCCACACCCTCGAGCGCACCGCCAACACGCTCGGCCCGAGCCTCTACGGCGTGTTCGAGCGCAAGGCCGGCACGCTCGCGGACTATCGCTACTCGCCGGCGATGAAGCGCAGCGGCATCACCTGGACGCCGGAGGCGGTCGACAAGTTTCTGGCCGATCCGCAGGCGACCGTGCCGGCGAACCGCATGCCCTATGCGGGATTGCCGGACGCGGCGGCGCGCGCCGACCTGATCGCGTTCCTGGTGAAGACGTTCAAGTAACCAGCGCTCGATCAGGGCAGCCGTGACGGCAGACGGCTATTCCGGGCTCAGGCGACGCGCCAGACCGTCATCGCCTCCTCGTAGCCGCGCACCGCGACGCCGCCGAGCGTCACCGCGTCGGCCGCGTCGGTGCCCACGGCGTGGTAGAGCGCGTCCGAGATCAACAGCTGGCAGCCGTGCTCCTTGTTGAGCGCCTCGATGCGCGAAGCGAAGTTCACGGTGTCGCCGATCACCGTGTATTCCTTGCGCCGCGGCGAGCCGACATTGCCGGCGACCACGTCGCCGAGATGCAGCCCGATGCCGATGCGCAGCGGCCAGTCGCTGCCGACGTTGTCGCGCTCGATCGCGGCCAGCATCTCACGCGACGCGTTCAGCGCGCGGTTGGCTGCCTGCGGGTCATCGAACGGCGCGCCGAACAGCGCGAGGAATCCGTCGCCGAGGAACTTGTTCACGATGCCGCCGTTGCGGTCGACGATGTCGACCAGCACGGCGAAAGCCTGGTCGAGCCGCGCCACTACGTCCTGGGGCGTGCGCGATTTCGCCGCCGCGGTGAAGCCGCGGATGTCGACGAACATCACCGCGACCTGCCGCGTCTCGCTGGCCGCCTCGGCGCCGGATGCGAGCAACCGCTCGACCACCTGCGGCGATACGTGCTGGCCGAACAGGTTGGTGACGTGGTCGCGCGCCCGCGCCGCCGCGATGCTCGCTTCGAACTGACGGCGCAGCTGCAGGCCGACCGCGCCCGCGAGAATTCCCGCGACCAGCAGAATGGCCGCGCGGCTGAGGTGATACCCCGGCGCGAGCATCGGCTCGTCGGTGCCCACCGGCATGTCGGGATGCAACAACGCGAGGCCGGCAAGGCCGATGGCCGCGACGAGGCCGGTGAAGGCAGACAGCCCGAAATCGAGACGCAGGGTCGAGAGGATGATGAACAGGAAATAGATGAGGGGTAGCGTGAAGCCGAGCGATTGGAGCGGACCGATCCGGTGCATCTGGATGGCCAGCGCGATTGTCGGCAGGCTGGTCTCGATCAGCGCGCCGAGATAGCGGCGCCACAAGGGGATCGCGCGATCGAGCTTCAGATCCCGACGCAACAGCGCGAGCACGCCACATTCGAACAGGATGAAGGGAACGACGGTCGCAAACGGAATCCAGATGTCGTTGCGATTGCGCAGAATGCGGTCGAGCTGCGCGGGGAAGAACAGATACAGAGTCGCCGCGACGAGCAGGAGCAGGATGCTCGTGGCGATCAGCGCCTTCACCCGCAGCCGCTCGGTGCGCAGCACCTCGCGATTGAGCGCGCGGCGATCAGCGTCGGACAGAGCTGCCAGCGTTTTCTTCATGCGGATGGGCGGTCAGGAGATTCCGTTCGGCGTGAACGCGAGGTCGAGCACGCGCCAGTCCTTGTACTTCTCGCGCGGCAGGAAGCTGTACGGCCCGCAACGCTGCACCGCGCTGATGGCGTTCCGCATCACCAGCGGACCGGAGGCGACCGGCGGCGCCTGGATGAGCTCCGGCTCGCCCTGCACCGCGCCGTTTGGACTGAACGTGACACGGATGATGACGAGCGGCCGTTCGGCACCGGGGTTCGACACCGGCACCCAGCATTTGCTGATGCGCGCCTTCAGCGTGGCCATTTCGTCCAAGGTCAATTCCTTGGACTTCGGCGCGGTGGAGCGCGCGATCGAGCCGTCCGGCAGGACGTTGATCAGCTCGGCGAGCCGCGCCGCGGCCTCCGCCTGTTCCAGGGCCGGATCTGATTTCGTGTCGAGCGCGAGCTTCGATTGCTCCTGCTCGCTCTTCTGCGGCTGCCCGGACTCCCCGCCCTCGCTGAGCGGTTTCGGCGGCGCGACCGGCGGCAGGTCGCGCCGGCCGGTCGGGTTTGGTGGTGCCGGAGCGCCGGCCTGCTGCTGGCGCTGTGGCGGTTCGGGTTGCGGCCGAGGCTGCGCCTGCTGCGGTGGCGTGGGCGGCGGCGGAGGCGGCGGTGCCGAGGCCGGAGACGCGGGCGGCGTGGGCGGCTCTTGCTTCAGCTCTTGCTTCAGCTCTTGCTTCGCCTCTTGCTGCGGCTGTGGCTCAGGAACCGGCGGCGCCTCCTCTGGCGGGACGATGTCGACCTCGACCGACGGCGGGTGCCAGTCATGCGTGCGCGGGCTGCCCCAGGAGACCAGGGCGCCGAGCAGGATCGCGATGTGAGCGATCACGGACGCAAGCAAGCTGACGCGCATGACCCCGAGCTCACCCCCACGCCATGTTTTTATCCGGCCTGTCCGTCAGTGCCAAGAACCGGCGAAGCCGCCTGACTGGAGATAATCCAGCGATTACATGGCCTTACCGTCGCACTGTGAATAATTTTCAGAACCCCACCGTGTTACCATGCAGGTCGTAATTGTCGGCACGCTCGATTTTCACGGTCGCGATCTCGCCGACGCGCAGGGGGCGATGGCTCGCCACGTAGACCGTTCCGTCGATGTCGGGCGCATCGGCGCGGCTGCGGCCCTTGGCGACGGTCGGACCGACCTCATCGATGATGACCTTCTGGCGCGTGCCGACCTTGCGCTTGAGACGCCTGGCTGAAATCGCCTGCTGGCACTGCATGAAGCGATGCCAGCGCTGCTCCTTGACCTCATCGGCAACCGGCGCGGCGAGGTCGTTCGCGGCGGCGCCCTTGACCGGCTCGTACTTGAAGCAGCCGACCCGATCGAGCCCCACCTCGCCGAGCCACTCGAGCAGCATCTCGAAATCCTGGTCGGTCTCGCCGGGAAAGCCGACGATGAAAGTCGAGCGCAACGTGAGATCAGGACACATCTCGCGCCAGTGGCGGATGCGATCGAGCGTCTTTTCCTGCGCGGCTGGCCGGCGCATGCGCTTGAGCACATCCGGGCTCGCATGCTGGAACGGGATGTCGAGATAGGGCAGCACCTTGCCCTCGGCCATCAGCGGAATGATCTCGTCGACGTGCGGGTAGGGATAGACGTAGTGCAGCCGCACCCACGCGCCGAGCTCGCCGAGCGCGCGGGCGAGGTCGACGAATTTCGCGCGCACCTCGCCATCCTTCCAGGCGCTCGCCGCGTATTTGAGGTCGACGCCGTAGGCCGAGGTGTCCTGCGAGATCACCAGCAGCTCCTTGACGCCGGCGGCGACCAGCTTCTCGGCCTCGCGCAGCACGTCGGCAGCCGGACGCGACACCAGGTCGCCGCGCAGCCTCGGAATGATGCAGAACGTGCAGCGGTTGTTGCAGCCTTCGGAAATCTTCAGATAGGCGTAGTGCCGCGGCGTCAGCTTGATCCCCTGCGGCGGCACCAGGTCGACGAACGGATCGTGCTGCGGCGGCGCGGCACGATGTACCGCCTCGACAACGCTCTCGTATTGCTGCGGCCCGGTGACCGCGAGCACGTTGGGGTAGCGCTCGGTGATCTTCTCCGGCTCGGCCCCCATGCAGCCGGTGACGATGACCTTGCCGTTCTCAGCGAGCGCGGTGCCGATCGCCTCGAGCGACTCCGCCTGGGCGCTGTCGAGAAAGCCGCAGGTATTGACGACCACCAGATCGGCGCCGGCATGGTCGCGCGCGAGCTCGTAGCCCTCGGCCCGCAGGCGCGTGATGATGCGCTCGGAATCGACCAGCGCTTTGGGGCAGCCGAGCGACACGAAGCTCAGGCGGGGAGGGCGGCTCTCGTTCATCCTTGGAACAAATCCGATCTGGAAAAATCAGCTTTGGAGCTAGTCGCCGGGCCGAACAAGATCAAGCAAATTGCGTGGAATCACTCGGAGCATGATCCCGAAAAGTGGATGCCGGTTTTCGGAGAAGATCATGCTCCAATAAAGAGGGCTGGCTCGCCGGGCCGGTTAGGGTTTACGCTGATCTGGTTGAGGGTGGCGAGTAAACGCATGACTACGGGCGCACCGGGCAGCCTGGTCGGCGATAAAGCGGCGGCACCAGTGGTCGTGATCGACCCGGCCGAGCGCGCGGGCGCGCCAAATCCAAATCCAAATCCAAATCCAAGCCTGGAAGGCGCCGATCTCAGCAACGTCATCCTGTTCCGGCCGCGCGGCACCGCGGGCGGCGAGCCTGAAACGGCGGCCGCACCGATCGATACGCGCGAGCGGCCGGCCCCCTGGGTGGCCGCAGTCCGGCACCCGGTCTGGACCGCAGCGCTGATTCTCGGCTCCGCGCTCGTGCACGCCTCGCTGCTGCTGCTGTTCATGCAGCCGCCCAAACCGCTGGCCAGCCTCGGCGTCGAGTCGATCTCGGTCGAGATCGTGCTCGGTACGTCGACGCCTATGGGCGAAGCCACGATGCCGGATCAGAACGAGGCCCAGAAGACCGACAACAAGAGCAACCAGGTCACCGACGCGCCGACCGAGCGCGAGCAGGCCACCGCACAGCCGCAGCAGGTTCCGGTGGCCCAGCAGGACCAGGCCGCCGCGCCCTCCGAGCAATCGCCGACCACCACCGCCAGCGTCGAGCCCGATCCGCCGCCGCCCGAGCCGCAGGCGCAACCCGAGCCGCCGCCGGCCGTCACGGCCGCCCCCGACCCGGAGCCGAAGCCCGACGTGGCCGCGTCGGTGCCCGAGCCCCGGCCGCTTCCTCCGCCCAAGCCCGTGGTGCCACGGCGCGACGACAAGCCGGCCAAACCGGTCCAGGCGCAGACGGAGAAGGAGTCGCCGGTCAAGAAGCGCGGCGAGCACAACACGCGCATCGCCGCGCGCACCGCCGACACGCCGGCGAATGAGCGCACCTCACCCGCCGCCAGCGGGCGCGGCGTCGGCCGTTCCGATGCGGACAGCAATTATCCGGGCCAGGTCTTTGCGCACCTTGCGCGCTACAAGCAGCTGCCGGCCAACGCGCTCAAGACCGGGGAACAAGCCAAGCCGACGGTTGCATTCGGTCTCGACGGCGGCGGCCGCGTCACCTCGGTGCGTCTGGCGCGTGGCAGCGGTAACAGCAGCATCGATCAGGCAGTGCAGGCTATGGTACGTCGGGCGTCGCCGTTTCCGGCGCCGCCAAGCGGCCACGCCAAGAATTTCTCCATCACAGTCACTTTCCGGCTTCCCAACTGATCCGGCCGATCACTACTTGAAGTTGATCGGGATCGCCATGTTCTGGCGCGCCTGGGTCATGCTGGCCGGAAACGCCGGAAGCGGCTGCGCGCGCATGATCATGGCCACCGCCTCCGCATCGAGCTCGGAATTGCCGGAGCTCTGCGCCACACGGCGCGCAACCACGTGGCCGCCACGGTCGAGCGTGAAGTTCACCAGCGTGCTGCCGCGCGCCGAAGAGGGGTTCGGACGCTTGTTCCGCAGGATCTGGGCATACACCAGGTTTCTCCAATCAGGCGGGACGGGGCTCGACCCGTTGGCGCCGACGCGCGGCGCGCTTGCAGCCTCTGCCTTGGCCTGAGCTTTGGCGCCGGCCGTGGTCTTCGGCATCGGCGGCTTCTTGCGTTCGGGCTCGGTCTTGGGCTTGGGTGGCTCCGGAGGCACCTCGGCCTTGACCGGCGGCGGCGGGGCAGGCGGCGGCTCGACGACTTCGGCCTTCGCCACGACCGGCGGCGGGGGCGGCGGCTCCTCGACCTTCGGCGTCACTTGCGGCTCCGGTGGCTGGTCCGCCTGCTGCATCGGCGTCTCGGGCTGCAGATCCTGCGGCGCCACCTCTGGCGCGGCCGGCGCCGGGGCTAGCTCGACCATCACGACGGGCGCCCCGGCGGAGATCGCCTCGGGCTTGCGCAGCAGCATGTAGGTCGCGATCAGTCCGGCATGCGCCGCCAGGATCAGCGCGCCGGCGATGCCCCAGCGCAGCAGCTCGTGCGGGTCACGATCGTCGAACAGTGCGATCGACAGCGCCTTCATTTCGAGTCCCTGATCTCCAGCCCGACCAGCGCGACTTTCAGGTAGCCGGCATTGCGCAGCGCGTTCATCACCTCCATCACGTCGCCATACGGCACCACGCGGTCGGAACGCAGGAAGATACGTTCGTCCTTGTGGCCGTTGGTCGCCGTGTCGAGCGCGGTGCCGAGCGTGTCGCGCGACACGGTCTGCTCGCCGAGCGCGATGGTCAGGTCGGGCTTGACCGTGAGGTAGATCGGCTTGTCCGGCCGCGGCTGCGGCTCCGCCGTGGAGGCCGGCAGATCCACCTGGATGTCGACGGTGGCGAGCGGCGCCGCCACCATGAAGATGATGAGCAGCACCAGCATCACGTCGATGAACGGCGTGACGTTGATCTCGTGGGTTTCCTCGAGCTCGTCGTCGGTGCGGCCGAGACGCATCGCCATGGCGTGAGCTCCGGTGCTACTCGGCGGCGCGCGCGAGCGGCAGCGTGCGGCGGTCGAGATCGCGGCTGACGAGGCGCATCACCAGCGCCGACCCGTCGCCGAGCAGCCCGCGATAGCCGCCGATCGAACGGGCGAACACGTTGTAGATCACCACCGCCGGGATCGCCGCGACGAGGCCGAGCGCGGTCGCGAGCAGCGCCTCGGCGATGCCGGGCGCCACAACCGCGAGGTTGGTGGTGTGCGCCTTGGAGATGCCGATGAAGCTGTTCATGATGCCCCACACCGTGCCGAACAGGCCGACGAACGGCGCGGTCGCACCGATGGTCGCCAGCACGCCGGTGCCGCGCAGGATTCTTCGGCTCATCGCGCCTTCGATGCGCTCGAGCTGCCAGACGATCCGTTCCTTGATGCCTTCGCCGCCGACATCGCCGGACATGCGGATCTCCTCGCCGGCGGCCTGCACGAGCAGGGCGATCGCGTCGCGCGCCTCGCCGATCTGCTGGTCGGCGTCGCCGAGCGTGCGGGATCGCTGCAGGATCTTCAGACGCTTCTTCGCCCTACGTCGCGCTGCGCGCAGCTCGATCCACTTGGTGAGCCAGACCGTCCAGGTCACCAGCGAGGCGAAGGCGAGCCCGATCATCACCGCTTTCACGACGACGTCGGCATTCATGAACATGCCCCAGGGCGAGAGGTCCTGCGGCAGCAGCGCGGCGCCGATCTCGGGCAGGCTCTGCGGCGCCGCCGCGGGAGCTGCGGAGACCGCCGGTGCGGCGGCGTCAGGCGCGGAGGGAGACGCAGCTGGCGCATCGGCGGGCGTCACCTGCTGCGCCCAGACGGCTGTCGTCCAGGCGGCGATCAGCAGGGCCGGAGGAATGGAAAGATTGAAACCGATACGCTTGAAATTCATTCCGCCGCTCCGAGTTGAGTCACTGCCTCTGCTCGCGCCTGCGCGCGTGCCTTGCGATGGGCGCGCTGGCGCAACCACATGACGATGCCGGTGACGCCGAGCACCGCTGGCGCGATGCCGCACAGGAACACGATCACCTGCCACAGCACGCCCGAGTGACTGCCCTCGTGGATCCAGCGGATCCACTGCGCAGTCCGGTCGCCTGCAAGCGGCGTCGCGGTCACCGCGGCGCCGGCGCGATCATCGACCATCACGGTGGTCAATTCTGAGGCGCCGGGGCGGCGAAGTTGGACACGCCACGCGGGGTTGGGCTGCGTCGGCACAAAGATCGCCGCCGGGCTCGCTTGCGTGTGCGCGGCGAGCGCCAGTCCGAGCGCCTGGTCGATCGCCAGCTTCGGATTGGGCAACAGCGGCGCGGCGAAGCCGCCACGCTGCTGCGGCGTCATCGGCGCGAGCGACGAGAGGAGATCACGCCCCTGCTGCGGGAAGCCGAGATAGATGCCGGTCAACGACACGACCGCAAGCGGGATCGAGATCCAGAACCCGACCATGTGGTGCAGGTTGGAATATCCGTTGGGGCCGCGGCTCCAGCGCAGCCCGCGCGACAACGATGCGTTGCGCGGCCACCAGAGATAGATGCCGCTGAGCGACAGCACGAGCATGGCGACGCCGACCCAGCCGACGATCGAGCGTCCGTTGTAGTCGGGAATGGTCAGGTTCTCATGGAAGCGGTGCAGGAAGCCGATCAGCGAGGCGCGGGCGTCGACGACCTCGAGCACACGCCCGGTCGGCGGATCGAGATAGACCGTGAGCAGGCGCGGGCGGACGCCGCGCTCGAGACCGGTCTCGCGCGTGCCGACCGTCACCGGCCAGCGGTCGTCCTCGGGGAAGCGCACGACGAATGGCTGGAAATTCTGCGGCACGGCTGTGCGCGCGGCGGCGATGTAGGTCGAGGGCGGCTGCGGCTGGCCGGCGGTCACGGCGTAGCGCGCCGGGTTGATCAGCGCGTCGAGATGGTCGTGCCACACCAGCAGGCTGCCCGAGACGGCGATCGGCACCAGCAGAACGAACAGGCCCACGCCGAGCCACAGATGGAAGTTTCGCCATAGCCGGCGGAGGCCGCCGTGTCGCAGGGGCATGGGTGCGCTCATTTGGAGTAGTTCTAAATTGAGGTGAAGCAGTATTCAGGTCGATATACTCCCCGATCGCGTGCCGACAAACAAAAAAGTCAATGACGGCGTAGTTTTTAAGTATTCTAATGAAAGATTTCGGGGCGCGCATCAATAGTATTGTCCAGTATTATTTGTCGTGTTAGCTGGACGCGTGGGGAAAAACTCAAGTTTTTCATTGTTCTAAAGTAAAACAGGGGTGAGCGCGTGGCGCGTCAGGGGAAGCGGCAACATCGGCATGCAATAGAATCGCAGGCGCAGACCAACTCTCCAAAACCAGACACTTCGGCCAACCAAACAAGTATTCGCGCGACAGCGCGCGGACCGCTCACCCACGCGGCGGCCGGCCTCGCATCGGTGATGCTGACCACGACCGCGTTCGGCCAATCGGCAGTCGAGACGTTGCCGTCCATCGACGTGTCCGGCGCGAACGCCGGCGGTTATCAGACGCCGACCAATACCGGCATCACGCGGCTGCCGGTGCCGATCCGCGACACGCCGCAGACCATCAACGTGGTGCCGCAGCAGGTCATCCAGGATCAGCGCCTCACCACCATGGAAGATGCGCTGCGCACCGTGCCGGGCATCACCTTCATGGCCGGCGAGGGCGGCCAGCAGGGTGACAGCCCGATCATCCGCGGCTTCGCCGCGCGCGGCGACCTGTTTCGCGACGGCATGCGCGATCCCGGCTGGTACACGCGCGACCTGTTCAACGCGGATCGTGTCGAGGTCTACAAGGGACCGTCGGCCTTCGCGTTCGGCCGCGGCGCCACCGGCGGCGCCATCAACACGGTGACCAAGCTGCCGATCGGCGGCGTGCCGTACCTCGAGGGCACGTTCACCGGCACCACCGGCCCCGGCATGCGCGCCGAGGTCGATGCCAGCGGCCAGAAGGGCAACATCTCGGGCCGCGTCGCCGCGCTGGCGGCGGAGTGGGACACGCCGACGCGCGACAATGTGTGGACCAGGCGCTGGGGTCTCGCGCCGTCGATCACCGCGCAGGTGACCGACGATACCAAGATCACGCTGAGCTACATCTATCAGGGCGAGGAGGGCGCGCCCGACTACGGCTTCACGTTCCTGCCGACGCCGGCCTTTGCCGCGAAGACCGGCGCGATGACCAATCCGGGCTACTATGGCAACGGTCAAGCCACGCCGCCCATGCCGACCGCGCGCACCACCTGGTTCGGCATCGCGACCGGGCCGCTGCGCGACCTCACCACGACCGAAACTCACATCGGCACGTTCAAGATCGAGCGCGACATCACCGACAACATCAAGCTCTCGAACGCCACCCGCTATATCGACAACACGCGCTTCTCGCGCACGACGGCGCTGCGAACCTTCGGCTTCGGCAGCGCGGTGCTTGGCACCGGCGGCTCTTGGGGCACCGCGGCGTTCCCGGCGAATGCCGACCCCAACAACATGACGATCGGGCGTGAACGGCGGGAGCGCTGGACCGACAACACGTATTTCGTCAACCAGACGGACCTGGTCGCGAAGTTCAAGACAGGGTCATGGGCGCATACGCTCTCGGCCGGTGTCGAATTCACCGACGAGACTCGGCACCAGGATCGCAACGATATCTGCAACCCGTCCGACCCGGCCTGCCGGGAGAACGTTATGAATCCCTATCCGATCGGTTCGCCGGTCGGAGGCGCGTACGTGATCGCGAACCCGATCGACACCAAGGCGAACAACCAGGCGGTGTTCGTGTCCGATCAGGTCAAGATCAACGAGTATTTCGAGCTGCTGGGAAGCGTCCGGCTCGATCGCTTCGCCACCGTTTATCGAGATCTCGGCCAAGCCGACCCGGCCAACCGGCGCGTGGCTCGCACCGACGACATGCTCGGCTATCGCTTCGGCGGCGTCGGACATCCGACCCCGAATTCGAGCGTCTATGTCGCCTACGGCAACTCGTTCAATCCATCGGCGGAGCTCGGCACCATCACCAACGGCAGTACGAGCGTCGCCAGCGTCGCGGCGCTCGCGCCGGAGCAAACCAAGACGATCGAAGCGGGCTTCAAGGTCGACGTGCTGAAGAACCAGCTCAGCCTGTCCGGCGCCATCTTCCGCATCGAGAAGACCAACCTGCGCATCACCAATCCGTTCGACACAACAGTTTCGATCCTGGACGGTATCGCACGCGTCGACGGCATCGAGGTCGGCGCAGTCGGCAAGGTGACCGACAAGTGGAGCGTGTTCACCGGCTACAGCTATCTCGAGTCGACTATTCTCGATACGAGCGACCTGAGCCAGCTCGACCGGCACCTGCCCAACACGCCGCGCCACAATCTCAATATCTGGACGACCTACGACCTGACGCCAAAATGGACGATCGGCGGCGGCGCGACGTACCAGTCGTACGCCTATGCGACCACGCAGAACGTCTCCTACGTGCCGGAGTTCTGGAAATTCGACGCCATGGTCGGCTACAAGGTGACCGACAAGTCGACCCTGCAGATCAACATCTACAACATCACCAACGAGTTCTATTTCGGCCAGTACTATCAGGGACACGCGGTCCCAGCTTCGGGCCGTTGGGCATCGCTGTCTTACCGCGTGCGCTGGTAGGAACGGATGTATCCCCGATGATGGTTCATGTCCCCAACGTGCTGACCGCCGAGCAGGTCGCGCGGTGTCGCGAGGTCATGGAAAAGGCGGCCTGGGTGGATGGTCGTGTCACCGCGGGCCACCAGTCGGCCAAAGTGAAGAACAATCTTCAGCTGCCGGAGAATTCGACCGAGGCGCGCGAGCTCGGCACGATGGTGGTAGAGGCCTTGGCCAAAAACAACCTGTTCATGTCGGCGGTGCTGCCCAAACAGGTATTTCCGCCGCTGTTTAATCGCTATGACGCCGGCATGACATTTGGCGCGCATGTCGACAATGCGATCCGGGGAATCCCCAACAGCGGCAGTCGCATCCGCACTGATGTCTCCTCGACCCTGTTTATTTCCCGTCCGGAGGACTACGACGGCGGCGAACTGGTGGTGGAAGACACCTACGGCACCCACAACGTAAAGCTGCCTGGCGGTGACATGATCGTCTACCCGGCGACCTCATTGCATTATGTCACGCCAATCACGCGTGGCTCGCGCATCGCGTCGTTCTTCTGGACCCAGAGCATGATCCGGGACGAAAGCAAGCGCTCGTTGCTCTTCGACATGGACATGGCGATCATCAAGTTGCACCGCGATCACCCGGATCACGTGTCGCTGGTCGAGCTCACGTCGGTCTATCACAATTTGCTCCGGCAATGGGCTGAGCTATAACCGCGCCCGGTTCCGAAAACTCCATCCGCGATGCATCAGCCTCAGTGCGTGCTGCTCGTGCTTCCAAAGGAATTTCCATGTTCACGATGTCCCAGGTTTCGTTGCCGGTTTTCGAAATTGGCCTTAATGCGCTCGCGGGCGTGCTCGACAAGGCGGCGGCTTACGCGGCTGCCAAGAAAGTCGATCCCTCGGTTTTGTTGGGGTGGCGGCTGGCTCCCGACATGTTCGCGCTCGGCCGCCAGATTCAGGTCGCATGCGACCAGGCCAAGAATGGCTCGGCGCGTCTCGCCGGTATTGAGCCTCCAAAGTTCGACGACACCGAGACGACTATTGAGCAATTCAAGGAGCGGATCGCCAGGACTATCGGCTTTCTCAAGACGCTCGACGGCAAGGCCATGGACGCGTCATCCGAGCGTGAGATCACTTTTCCGCTTGGGCAGAACAAGGGCCAGATGAAAGGCTGCGATTACCTTAATCACTTCGTGCTGCCAAACTTCTATTTTCACGTCACCGCCGCGTATGCGGTTCGGAGCGATTCCGCTCAAGCTGATCTAGCTGACTTGCAAGGTTACCCCCGGCGCCCGGGACTGACGTTATGCAAGAGTGGCAAACGCTATTTAAGACGCTGCGCCGCTTCCTGAACCAGGCTCAGATCCGAGTACTTTTTGACATCGATTTTGTTTTTCACGAAGCCGAGCTCACGGGTGACGTCGACATTGCGCTGTAGCGCCTCAAGGTTCGGCAGCAGGTTCGGGTCGCGATAGGTGTCCTTGTTGGTGAACAGCCAGTCGAACCGCTCGGGCGGCGCCTTCGTGATCTTAGAGGCGATTTGCGCCACCTCGTCGTGGTTTTTCGGGTCGAGGTACCAGCGCGTGATGCGCAGCATGTCTTCCATGAAGTCGACCATGGCGGCGCGGTTCTTGTCGATGAAGGACTTGCGCGCAGTCCAGACAATCATCTGCGTCACGCCCAGCGCTTCGCTCTGCTTGAACAAGACCTTGCCTTCCTCGCGGAGCTTGGGATTGAAGGCAAATGGCAGCACCGCGGGGACGAGATCGGCTTTCTTCTCGAGCAGCACAGCGGGCATCGCCGGAAGCGGACTTTCGACCATCGTGTAATCGCGTTTTTCCTCAAGGCCATGCTTTCTCAGCATCGTGCGCATGGCGATATCGACTGCGCTGCCGCCGGCATTAGTACCGATCACCTTGCCCTTGAGATCCTCGACCTTATTGATGCCGCTGTCCTTGCGGACGAAATATTCCTGCGTGTAATAGCCGGGCACGCCATCCTGGAATTCGTCGGCAATGACGCGAATATCGTCTAGGCCGGCATTTTCGATCGCGATCGCCAATGACGAATAGGCGAGATTTGATACTTCCAGCTCATTGTTGGCAATCGCCGTGATCATTTGCGGCGTGCCCTGATAGCGGACTGCTTCGACCGTGTAGGACTTGCCCATATGCTTGGCCAGGTCCTTCTTCTCAAGAACGATCGACGCCCAGTTCGCAACGGGCGCCACCCATGACATGCGGATTTTGACGGGCTCGGCAGCGACGGCAGCGCTGGCGCCGAAAAGACCGAAAGCACACGCGCCGGCCAGCGCGGATCTCAAGAAGCGCATGATCTTCCTCCCAGGGTTCGCCGGGCTTGCGCGCAAAATCGCAAGCTTCTCGCCGCGAGCGAAGATTGTCGGGGGTCCAACCGATTTTGGCAAGGTAGCCCTTGAAGATGCGGTCCCACGATCCGGTACGTGGGCTGCGTTAGTGTGGCGCAACAGGCGAAAGTTTCAGCATGCCGGCGGCCCACTTTAACGAATGGCAAACCGTGTAAGTCCCGGTTTTCAGTGATCGAATACCTTGTTTTAGAGAAAAGTTAGATCAACCGCTTCCTGCCTCGGGATGACGCATTGCGGAAAAGAATTTTAAGCACCTGGGCCGCATAACTGCGGCATCGGAATGGGGCAGGG
>Ga0081540_1000258_pt1 | contig 55927 bp, 52 predicted proteins | sample TabmetS2T1R1_FD_71024 | JGI IMG/M metagenome (GOLD analysis project Ga0081540, IMG submission 71024) | Tabebuia heterophylla rhizosphere microbial communities from the University of Puerto Rico - S2T1R1 | ecosystem: Host-associated > Plants > Roots > Rhizosphere ...
GGCTTCGCCAACCGCCGCGAGCCGAAGCATCCCAAGGGAATGAACCGGCTCTACGTGGTCGAGCCGCGGTTCAGCATCACCGGCGGCATGGCGGACCACCGGCTGCGCCTGCGAAGCGCGGACATCGAGGCCTTCACCCTGGCGCTCGCTGCAGAGCTGGGAAAGAGCGTGCCCGCACTCTCCGGCTTCCGGAGCCCGACCACCTTCGACGGCGAGCGCGCCAAGTTCGTCGCCGCGGTGGCCAAGGACCTCGCCGGCAAGCGTGGCGCGGCGCTGGTCATCCCCGGTGAGCGGCAGACCGCGCTCACCCACGCCGTGGCCCAGGCGATCAACGCCAGCCTGGGCGCGATCGGCGCCACCGTGACCTTCACCGAGCCCGCGGTGCTGGACACCGCGAGCGGCCGCGCGGGCTGGCAGTCCCTCGTGGACGAGCTCCGCGCCGGCAAGGTGGACACCCTGGTCATCACCGCCTGGAACCCGGTGTTCACCGCTCCCGGCGACGTGGACCTGCCGGGTCTGCTCAAGCGGGTGCCGAACGCCATCTACCTCGGGCTGCACGACGACGAGACCTCGCGAGAGGTGAACTGGTTCCTCCCTGCGGCCCACCCCTTCGAGAGCTGGGGGGATGCCCGCTCCCGCGAGGGGACGCTCTCCATCGTCCAGCCGCTCATCCAGCCGCTCTTCGGGGGCATCTCCGAGGCCGAGCTGCTCGGCACGTTCCTCGCCGACGAGACGAAGCCGTACGACCGGCTGAAGGCGCTCCATGCTTCGCGGGCCAAGGCCGACTTCGACAGCGAGTGGGAAACGTGGCTCGCCAGCGGCGTGGTGCCCGGCACCGCTAGCCCGGTGGTGACGCCGTCCTTCCAGGGGGACCGGGTCCGCGCCGCGGCGTCCCAGGCGAAGCGCGCGCCGGCCGGCCTCGAGCTGAACCTGGTGCACGACTACAAGCTGGTCGACGGACGCTACGGGCTGAACAGCTGGCTCCAGGAGCTGCCGGATCCGATCACCAAGGTGACCTGGGACAACGTGGCCCAGTTCAGCCCGGCGCAGGCGGAGCGGCTCGGGCTGAAGAACGGCGATCTGGTGACCCTCAGCGTCTCCGGCCGCTCGGTGGAGGTGCCGGCCTGGGTGCAGCCGGGCCACGCCGACGATGCGGTGACGGTCTCCATCGGCTACGGCCGCAAGCAGCACACCCTCGGGGTCAAGGACGCCGACGAGCCGGTGGTGGTCGGCCACGACGTGTACCCGCTCCGGAGCGCGGCCAGCCCCTGGTTCCTCACCGGCCTCGAGGTGAAGAAGACCGGGCGGAAGTACTCGATCTCCACCACCCAGGTGCACAACGTCACCGACGGCCGGCCCATCGCCCTGATGCAGAGCGTCGAGGAGTTCGAGAAGCATCCCGAGGCGGTCGATCAGCGTTCGCCGGCGAAGCTCCCCGGCGGCAAGGAGCTGGAGGGAAGGGTCCTCCCATCGGTTCAGCCCGGGATCGACTACGGGAAGCTCCAGTACAAGTGGGCGATGGCGGTGGACATGAGCCGCTGCACCGGGTGCAGCGCCTGCGTCATCGCCTGCCAGGCGGAGAACAACATCCCGGTGGTCGGCAAGTACCAGGTGGGCCGCGGCCGCGAGATGCAGTGGATCCGCATGGACCGCTACTACTCGGGCCCGATGGAGTCACCGGAGATGGTGACCCAGCCGATGTTCTGCCAGCACTGCGAGACCGCGCCGTGCGAGTACGTCTGCCCGGTGAACGCCACCGTCCACTCGGACGAGGGGCTCAACGACATGGTCTACAACCGGTGCATCGGCACCCGGTACTGCTCGAACAACTGCCCCTACAAGATCCGGCACTTCAACTACCTCCACTGGACGCAGGACAAGAGCCAGGTGGAGAAGATGCTGATGAATCCGGACGTCACGGTGCGCGCCCGCGGCGTCATGGAGAAGTGCACCTACTGCGTGCAACGGATCGAGCGGACCCGCATCGCGTCCCGCCTCGAGAACCGGACCATCGGGGACACCGAGCTCAAGACCGCCTGCCAGCAAGTCTGCCCCACCAATGCCCTGACCTTCGGCTCGCTCCATGACCCGAAGACCCAGGTCAGCCAGCGCCACGCGGACCCGCGCCGCTTCGACGTGCTCCACGAGCTGAACACCCGGCCTCGAACCGTGTACCTGACCAAGATCAAGAACCCCAACCCGGAGCTGGGCTGATGGCCGCCGCCGAACACGCCGCTGCAGCCTCCGGCGCCGACGCGCTCGATACTTACCCCCTGTTGGTCGGGAAGCAGGACAACACCACCCTGACCGGGAATCTTCTGGCGCACGTCTGGGCCCGGCCGGACAAGGGGTGGCTGCTGTCGTTCATGATCGCCCTGTCCGGCTCCGGCGCGCTGGTGCTGGCGATCACCGTGACCCTCGTGGAGGGCATCGGGGCGTGGGGCAACAACATCCCCGTCGGCTGGGCTTTCGACATCACCAACTTCGTGTGGTGGATCGGTATCGGCCACGCCGGGACGCTGATCAGCGCGATCCTCTTCCTCTTCCAGCAGCGCTGGCGGACGGCGATCAACCGCTTCAGCGAGGCGATGACCATCTTCGCCGTGATGTGCGCGGGCCTGTTCCCGCTCTTGCACACCGGGCGGCCGTGGTTCGCCTACTTCATGTTCCCGTACCCGAGCACCTTGAACATGTGGCCCCAGTTCAAGAGCCCGCTCATCTGGGACGTGTTCGCGGTCTCGACCTACTTCACGGTCTCGGTGCTGTTCTGGTACCTGGGCCTCATCCCCGACCTGGCCTCGCTCCGCGACGCGAGCAAGAGCCCCATCCAGCGGAAGATCTACGGCATCTTCGCCCTCGGCTGGCGCGGCTCGGGACGCCACTGGCACAACTACAAGGTCGGGTACCTCCTGCTGGCCGGCCTCTCCACGCCGCTGGTGGTGAGCGTCCACACCATCGTGTCCTTCGACTTCGCGGTGTCGCTCATCCCCGGCTGGCACACGACGATCTTCCCGCCCTACTTCGTCGCCGGCGCCGTCTTCTCCGGCTTCGCCATGGTGATGTCCTGGATGGTGCCGGCCCGGCACTTCCTGGGCCTGAAGCACGTCATCACCATGAGACATCTCGAAAACATGAACAAGATCATCCTCGCGACGGGGATGCTCGTCTCCTACGGGTACCTGATGGAGCACTGGATCGCCTGGTACTCGGGGAACCGGTTCGAGTGGTTCGTGTTCTTCAACCGGGCGACCGGGCCGTACCGCGGCGTGTACTACCTGATGCTCTTCTGCAACGTGCTGGTGCCGCAGATCTTCTGGTTCAAGTACTTCCGGACCTCGATCCCCTGGATGTTCATCGCCAGCATCTTCGTGAACATCGGCATGTGGTGTGAGCGGTTCGTGATCATCGTCACCTCGCTCCACCGCGACTTCCTGCCCGCCGCCTGGGACATGTACTACCCGACCTGGGTGGACATCACGCTGTTCCTCGGCACCATCGGGTTCTTCAGCACCTGCTTCCTCCTCTTCCTCAAGTTCATCCCCGCCGTCGCGGTGAGCGAGGTGAAGGAGCTCAACGAGGAGCTCCAGCACCGTCCCGCCCCGGTCACCGTGGTCACCGGAGCCTGATGATGGAACACGCCGCGGAACAGCACGGCCACGCCGCACCGGTCGGGAAGACCTACGTGCTCGCGCGCTTCGAGACCGGCGAGGCGCTGGTGGACGCCTGCTACAAGGTCCGGGAGAAGGGCTTCGAGTCCATCGACACCCACTCGCCCTACCCGCTGCACGGCGGTGACGAGGCCCTGGGACTGGGACGCAGCCGGGTCCCGCGCATCGCCCTCGCCGGGGGCCTCACCGGAATGTTCGGCGGGTACCTGATGATGGTCTACATGAACGCCGTGAACTGGCCGCTCAACGTCGGCGGCCGGCCACCCCACGCTCCGCCGTCGTTCATCCCCATCACCTTCGAGACCACGGTCCTGCTCGCCTCTCTGTCCATCTTCTTCGGGCTGCTGACACTGATGCGCCTGCCCCAGCCCTACCACGCGGCGTTCGAGCTCGAGCAGTTCCGGAGCGCGGTGAACGACGGCTTCTGGCTGAGCGTCGCCCTGCCCCCGGGCAGCGACGGGAAGGATGCCACTGGCCTTGTCTCGCAGCTGGGGGCCAAGGAGGTCAGCACGGTGAAGGAGTCGGTGGAATGAGGACCGCTCTCTTCCTCCTCGGGCTGGGCGTGCTGCCCGGGTGCAGCTGCTACGGGATACGCGCGAGCGACGTGCTCCAGCGCATGGAGCAGCAGGACAAGATCCTCCCCTACGCCGAGAACGACCTCTTCGCCGACGGCCGCGGGATGCGCACCCCGGTCGAGGGCACCATCTCCCGCGAGGCCGTGGTGGGGGCGCCCGGCATCAGCACCGGAATGGTGAACGGCTTGCTGGTCACCAGCATCCCCGTCCCCGTCACCCCGCAGCTGCTGGCCCGGGGCCGGCATCGCTACGAGATCGTCTGCTCCAACTGCCACGGACTGGTGGGCAACGGAGACAGCATGGTGGCGGACAACATGGCCACGCGGCTGCCTCCCTCGCTGGTCGCGCTGGGAGATCGGCCGGCCGGATTCTTCTACCAGGCCATCACCCTGGGTTACGGGTTGATGCCCTCGTTCGCGGGGGAGATTCCCACCGATGAGCGCTGGGCGGTGGTGGCCTACGTGCAGGCGCTCCAGCTCAGTCAGAACGCGCCGGTGAACACGCTGCCCGCCGACGTGCAGCGCCGCCTCCGGGAGGGGCAGACATGGTCGAGGTAGGCCCCACCACCATCACCCAGGATCGGCTGAAGGCCGGTGGAAAGACCTTCAGCGTCGCCGCCGGAGTCGGCGTGATCGGCCTGCTGATCACCGCCGTGGGGTACGCGGCGGGCGGTGCCGCCGATCGCCCGAGCATCCTCGGCGGCTACCTGGTGGCCTTCGCTTACTGGCTGGGCATCGCCATCGCGGCGAGCATCTGGAACGCCATCTTCCACGCCGCGGCGGCGCGGTGGATGGTCGTCTTCCGCCGGGTCTTCGAGTCGATGGGGGCCGCGATCCCCATCTTCATCCTCCTCTTCCTGCCCGTCGCCGTGGGGTTGCCCCAGCTGTTCCCCTGGGTGAACCCGTCGAACAAGATGGGTCACGAGCAGCTCGAGCTGCTCACCCACAAGGCGCTCTGGCTGAACCCGACGGGCTTCTTCGTCCGGGCGGTGCTCTACTTCGCCATCTGGGTGATGGTGAATCAGCTGCTCCGCGGCTGGTCGCTTCGCCAGGACCAGGAGGGAGGGCTCGAGCCCACCCGGCGCATGAGGCGCTACGGCTCGGGCGCGCTGCCCTTCCTGGGGCTGTCGATCACCTTCGCCTCCTTCGACTGGCTGATGTCGGTGGACCCGTTCTGGTTCTCCACCATCTTCGGCGCCTACTACTTCGCGGGCAGCTTCCTGGCGACCATCGCGCTGCTCACCGTCATCACCGTGCGGACCCGGCACGAGCAGCGGCTGTTCGGCGGCCTGGTCACCCGGCATCACACCCACAACCTGGGCAAGCTGATGCTGGCCTTCACCGCCTTCTGGACCTACGTCGCCTTCAGCCAGTTCATGCTCATCTGGATCGCCAACATCCCCGAGGAGGCGTCCTGGTACGTGGTCCGGATGAAGGCCGGCTGGCAGAGCGTGGGCATCTTCCTGATCGTCGCCCACTTCATCATCCCCTTCTTCGCCCTCCTCAGCCGCAGCCTGAAGTTCAATCCGCGCGGCCTGGCCTTCATGGCGATGTGGATCCTGGTGGTGCACTGGGTGGACCTCGTCTGGCTCGTGTACCCGGCGCTGCACCCCGAGGGCTTCTACGTCCACTGGACGGCCATCACCTCGATGCTGGGCGTGGGCGGCATCGCCATCGCCTTCGCTCGCTGGCGCGCCGTCGGCCACTTCACCATCCCGGTCAAGGACCCCTACCTGGCCGACTCGCTGAGGTACCAGCAGGCATGAGCACGACCGCGCAGAGCCAGAATTCGCCGGCCGGCCACGACACCGCGGACGTGGTCCACGCTCAGCAGGAGATGAGCTGGCCGTGGGTCATCGGCGTGGGTCTGGCCTCGGTCGCCATCTTCGCCGTCGCCACCGTGTGGTCGACCCACATCCTCAACAGCACCCGGGCCGAGATGCAGCCCGGTGGCCCTCCGCCCATCCCCAGGCAGGTCGACCAGTACGAGGTGGGCATCGTGAATCAGCGGGTGTTCAACCTCGACCAGCGGGCGGCCCAGAAGCGGCTCCAGCAGATGGAGCGCCTCCGGAGCTACGGCTGGGTGGACCGCGAATCCGGAGTGGCACACATCCCCATCGACGAGGCGATGAAGATGTTCCTCGCCGAGCAGCAGAAGAAGGGAAGCCAGCCGAAGTGAGCCGTCCGGGGTCCATCGCGTTCGTCCTGTCGACGCTCCTGCCAGTCGTGGCCGGGGCGCAGGTGAACGTGCCTGCCCCGATGCAGGGCGTGGACGTGATCGAGCAGCTCGGTGACCGGGTGCCCGAGGACGGCCGGCTCGTCGACTCGGAGGGGCAGCCCTTCCGGCTCGCGGACGAGCTGCACCGCGGAAAGCCCGTGGTGCTGGCGCTCGTCTATTACCGCTGCCCGCAGCTCTGCAATCTGACGCTGAGCAGCCTCACCCGGACGCTGCGCGACTCGGGGATGAAGCCCGGCCGTGACTATCGCGCGGTGGTGGTGAGCATCGACCCGAGCGAGACCTCCCGCGACGCCGCCGAGGCCAAGCGGGGCCACATGCAGGCGCTGGGCATCTCGCCCACCACGCCGGACTGGAGGTTCGCCACCGCGGCCGAGCCGGAGATCCAGGCCCTGGCGAAGGCGACCGGGTTCAAGTACCGCTACGACCCGCCGAGCAAGCAGTACGCGCATCCGTCGGTGACCTTCGTGCTCGCCGAGGACGGGCGGCTGTCGCGGTACCTGTACGGCATCGAGTATCCGGCGCGAGACATGAAGCTGGCCCTCGTCGAGGCCGGCAAGGGCAAGGTGGGTACCGCGTTCGACCGCGTGCTGCTCACCTGCTTCAAGTACGACCCGGCGAAGCGCAGCTACGGTCCCTACGTGCTGGCGTTCGTCCGGATCGGGGCGCTGCTGGTGTTCGCAGCGCTGGTGGTCTTACTGACGGTGCTCTGGAGGCAGGACTTGAAGCTGAAGAAGCAACGGGGTGCGACGGCATGAACGAGCTCATGAGGCGCCTGCTGTTCCTCCCCGAGCAGGCCTCGACATTCGCCTACGACGTCGACCACCTCCACTACTTCGTGATCATCGTGACGATGGTCTCGAGCCTGGGCGTGGGCATGACTGCCATCGCCTTCTTCTGGAAGTACCGGCGGCGGCGCGAGAACCAGGCCACGCCCTTCGTCGCCCCCACCGCGGTGTTCGAGGTGCTGGTGATCAGCGTGCCGCTCTTCCTCTTCCTGGTGTGGTTCGCCATCGGGTTCAGGGACTTCGTGAAGCTCTCCTCGCCGCCACCCGAGGCGATGGACGTCTACGTCCAGGGCAAGCAGTGGATGTGGAAGTTCTCCTACCCCGAGGGCCCGAACTCCCTCGGCGTGCTCCACGTCCCGGCCAACCGGCCGGTGCGGCTGCTGATCACCTCGCGTGACGTGATTCACTCGGTGTTCATCCCGGCCTTCCGGGTGAAGATGGACGCCCTGCCGGGCCGCTACACCGAGATCTGGTTCACCGCCACGAAGACCGGGCGTTACCAGATCCTCTGTACCGAGTACTGCGGCGCCCAGCACAGCAAGATGTGGGGCGAGGTCGTGGTCCTGGCCCCCGAGGCCTTCGACGAGTGGATCAAGGAGCAGCAGCGCGGCCTGGTGTCTCGCCAGGACGTGCTCGCCGACGAGACCAGCCAGGTCAGCCAGCAAGGCAGCCTCGCCCAGTGGGGCAAGCAGGTCGCCGTGGCCCAGGGTTGCCTGCGCTGTCACAACGTCGACAGCCGCGAGCCGGCCAACGGCCCGAGCTGGGTGGACCTCTACCAGCAGCCCACGAAGCTGACCGACGGCCGGGAGATCATCGCCGACGAGGCGTACCTCACCGAGTCGATGATGGAGCCCACCGTCAAGGTCGTCGCCGGCTACCAGCCCATCATGCCCAACTACCAGGGCAAGCTGAGCGGGGCGGAAGCGGCGGCGATCGTGGAATTCATCAAGAGCCTCCGTTCCGACCGGACCGTGCAGGCCATGGGTGGAGAAGACCAATGACCGCGCCGATCACCACCACCGACACTGCGCCCGCGGGCCCCGCCTTCCCCAAGAAGCACTACCTGAACGACGGCACCACCATCCGCTCGTGGCTGCTGACCCACGACCACAAGCGGATCGGGGTCATGTACCTGATCTCGGCGATCATCGCCCTCTTCCTCGGGGGCATCTTTGCCATGGTGCTCCGGCTGGAGCTGCTCACCCCGGGGCCGACCATCATCGAGGCCCTCACCTACAACCGGATGTTCACCCTCCACGGCCTGGTCATGATCTTCATGTTCATGATTCCGGCCATCCCCAGCGGCTTCGGGAACTTCTTCCTCCCGATCATGCTGGGGGCCAAGGACGTCGCCTTTCCCAAGTGGAACCTGGCCTCGTATTACATCTACCTGGCCGGCTCGTCGCTGATGCTCTGGGGGCTGATCACCGGCGGCGCGGACACCGGCTGGACCTTCTACGCGCCCTACAGCACCACGACGACCACCAACATCACCCCGGTGCTCCTGGGGGTGTTCATCATCGGCTTCAGCTCGATCCTCACCGGGCTGAACTTCATCGTCACCATCCACACCCTGCGCGCGCCGGGCGTGACCTGGTTCAAGATGCCGCTCTTCGTCTGGGCGGTGTACGCCACGAGCATCATCCAGGTGCTGGCCACGCCGGTGCTGGGGCTCACCACCCTGCTGGTCTCTGCGGAGCACGCCTTCGGCTTCGGGTTCTTCGACCCTGCGCGGGGCGGTGATCCGATCCTCTTCCAGCACCTCTTCTGGTTCTACAGCCACCCCGCCGTGTACATCATGGTGCTCCCGGCGATGGGGGTGCAGAGCGAGGTCATCTGCGCCGTCGCCCGGAAGAACATCTTCGGCTACAAGATGATCGCCATGAGCTCACTGGGCATCGCCTTCGTGGGCTTCTTCGCCTGGGGCCACCACCTCTTCACCTCGGGGCAGAGCGCGTTCGACGCCGGCGCCTTCGCCGCGATCTCGATGCTGGTGGGTGTGTTCACCGCGATCAAGGTCTTCAACTGGGTGGGCACGCTCTACAAGGGCGCGATCGCCTTCACCGCGCCCTTCGCCTACATCTGCGGGTTCCTCTTCTTCCTGGTGTTCGGCGGAATGACCGGCGTGGCGCTGGCCACGGTCTCGCTCGACGTGCACTGGCAGGACACCTACTTCGTGGTCGCCCACTTCCACTTCATCATGGTGGGGGCGGTGATCATGGGCTTCCTCGCCGCGCTCCACTACTGGTTCCCGAAGATGTTCGGCCGGAAGTACCCCGAGAACTGGGGTCTGCTGGCGGCGGGACTCATCGTCCTCGGCTTCAACGCGACGTTCATCCCCCAGTTCCTGCTGGGGAATGCGGGCATGCCCCGGCGCTACTACGAGTATCCGGACCGCTTCGCGGCGCTGAACGTGGCCTCGACCGCCGGCGCCTCGCTCCTCGCTTTCGGGTTCATCATCATCGCCATCTACCTGGCCATCTCCCTCAAGTACGGCGAGGTCGCCGGGCGGAACCCCTGGGGCAGCCGCGGCTACGAGTGGGACGTGCCCTCGCCGCCGCCCACCGAGAACTTCGACGCGGTCCCGGTCTTCACCCGGGGGCCCCACGAGTACCAGGACGTCCCGGAGGAGCTTGCCAGGGTGAGTCATGCAATCTAGCGCGGCGCGGAAGATGACGGCGGAGGGTTGGCTGGAGCCTCCTCCGCTCCCGCATCACTACGACACGCTCGAGAACCACCAAGGCGCTCTCCGCTTCGGGATGTGGCTGTTCCTGGGCACGGAGGTGCTGCTCTTCGCCGGGATCTTCGTCGGCTACTTCACCTTCCGGCATTACTTCCCGGAGGCGTTCGAGCAGTCCGCCCGGCACCTCAGCGTTCCGCTCGGGACCGCCAACACCCTGCTGCTGCTGACCTCGAGCCTCACGGTGGCGCTCGCCCACTACAACGCCGAGCACGGGAAGAACCGCAACGCCTTCTGGCTGCTGTTGGCCTCGGTGACGATGGGCGCCGGATTCCTCGGTATCAAGGCGGTCGAGTACACGGAGAAGTTCCACGAGGGCGCGCTGCCCGGGAAATTCTTCAGCTTCAACGAGATCACCGCTCCCGGCGGCCCGGTGTTCTACGTCGTCTACTTCTTCTCCACCGGACTCCACGCGCTGCACGTCATCGTGGGGATGAGCCTCCTCACCTGGGTGGCCATCCGCTGCTGGCGCAAGGAGTTCTCGCCCACCTACTACGCGCCGGTGGAGAACGCGGGCCTCTACTGGCACCTCGTCGACCTGGTGTGGATCTTCCTCTACCCTCTGCTCTACCTGGTCTGAACGAATGGCCACCACGACCTCTCACGCCGCGGCGACGCATGCGAAGCACGAGACGGGACCGGGCCGGCTGGTCCTCAACTGGCTGGTCCTGTGCGGGCTGACCTTCGCGACCTTCGGCTTCTCGCAAGTGCACATGTCGCCGTCGATGCACCTGGCAGCGGCGCTGAGCATCTCGACCGTCAAGGTCGTCCTGGTGGTGCTGATCTTCATGCACCTCTGGCACGGAGAGGGCATCAACCGCATCGTCTTCGTGACCTCGTTCGTCTTCCTCCTGCTCTTGATGTTCTTCGTCATGGCCGACGCGGCCACCCGGTTCCCGCTCTCCAATTCACGCATCCCGTCCATGCCGGTGGTGGATCAGAAGATGATGCCCACCGGGATGCCGCCGGGGATGAGCTCCGTGCGGCAGGGGCACTCCGACGGCCCGGGCGCCAGCTCGGGGGAGGCCGGGAAGAAGTGACGCTCCGGCGCCGGGCCCTTTCCACCTCGGCGCCGTGCCTGTCCGGACTCGCCCTCCTCCTCTGCGCCGCGCTCGTGGGGTGCGCGCACACTGGACGGGGCGATGAGCCGGGCAGCGGCATTCGCTTCACCTCCGACGACTTCGAGGCCGCACTGGACCGGGCTCAGGCGGAGGGCAAGCCGCTCTTCGTCGATGCGTGGGCTCCCTGGTGTCACAGCTGCGTCAGCATGAAGACCTACGTCTTCCCCGACGGCGTGCTGTCCGGCGTGGCGGAGAGGTACGTCTGGCTCGAGGTGGACACGGAGAAGCCCTCGAACCGCGCCTTCGTTGAGCAATTCCCCTCCGAGGCCCTGCCTACGCTGCTGATCATCGACCCCCGGACGGGGAAGGCCTTCCGCCGCTGGGTGGGGAGCGCGACGGCGGTGGAGCTTGCCGCCCGGCTGCGGGCGACGGCGCTGGCGCTCACTCCCGGCGCGCCGGGGACGCCCGCACAGGCTGCGCTGGCCCGGGCAAGCGCCGCCGACGCCACGGGCGACCACGCCCGGGCCTCCGAGTCCTACCGAGAGGCCCTGGCCAGCTCGGTCCCGCGCTCGCTCGACCACGGGCAGGCGGTGGAGGGGCTGGTGCAGCGGCTGGCCCAGGACGGCGAGGCCGGCGCCTGCGTGGAGCTGGCCCGCGAGGAGCTGTCGCACGTGGCGCCCGGGACTGCGCTGGCCACGCTCGTGGCCACCGGTCTGTCCTGCGCGCTGGAGCTGGAGGAGACGGATCCACGCCGTCTCGCTGCGCTGGGGGCCTTGCAGGACCGCGTCGCGAGCCTGGCCCGCGACCCGTCGGTGGTGCTCATGGCCGATGACCGCTCGAGCCTCTTCGAGACCGAGGAGGGGGCCCGGCGCGCTCGCGGCGACCTCGCCGGGGCCCGGGCGACGGCGCTTCGTTGGACGGCGTTCCTCGAGGAGGAGGCGGGTCGGGCGACCACGCCCGAGGCGCGGTCCGTGTTCGACTCACATCGGCTGTCGGCCTACCTCGCGCTGGGTGAGCCTGAGCGAGCCATCCCGATGCTCGAGCAGAGCGCACGGGACTTCCCGAAGGACTACAACCCGCCGGCGCGGCAGGCGATGGCATACCTGGCAATGCGCGACCCGTGGAAGGCGCTCAGCGAGGCGCGGCGAGCGTCGACGCTCGTCTACGGCCCACGCACCCTGCGCGTCCTGCTGGTGCGTGCCGAGGCCGAGGCCCGCCTGGGCGACTCTCACGCGGCGCGGGTGACGCTGGCCCGAGCAGAGAAGCTGGTGACCGAGTTGCCCCCGGCACAATTCCACGCCTCGATGAGCATCGCCATCGCAGCGAAGCGAAAGGCGCTCTTCGAGCCGCCGACCGCCTCGCGCGCGGTGCCCCTGGATCCACGCCAGGGAACCGCGCTCCCGCACTAAGCCGTCCAGCCTTCGCGAGGTGCCAGACACTTCGTTTGAGGCCTTCGCGAGGTGCCTTCGCGAGGTGCCAGACACCTCGTTTGAGATACCTCGTTTGGATCAGGAGGGACCCCTTCGAGCCCAGTTCGTCTGAAGTAGGACGAGAAATTGAGACGCTTCGCCAAGTGACCGGCGCGCTCCGCGCAGGTCCGCGAGTCCGGCGTGCGATTGGGCACGCCGGTGAGGCCCCAATCACTTCTTGAAGCGTTGATTCGTCGCGCGGTCAGGCTGCGATCACAACCATCGGTCGATTCGCGCCCTTTGGGAAGGTCACGCTGAACTCCCCTGACCGCCAACGCTCGGACGCGCGCTTGAATACGGTCGTGAAGGCGCCGGCCTTCTCGCGAAGCTCATCGAGCAGTTTCCTCGACGAGGTATGGCAGAGCGGGCGAGGCGAACGAGCCGGGCGCTCTGGGCGATGTTGGGGGGACTGAGCGAGAACCCAGGCCCGGCCTCGGAAGGTCTTGTGGAGGAGTGCCCCATGTTCCTGGATTGCCTGGATGAGGCGCTCGAGAATCCGCCGACGGGAGCGCTCCTCGCAGAAGGACGAGTGGGGGATGGTCGCGAGGGCCAGTTGCTCGACCTGAGCGCATTTCTCGTCGAAGCGCGCACACGGTTTCCCGCGCTTCCGTTCCTTCCAGCGGTCGGACCACTGAAACCATCGGAACCGCGGCCGCTCTCCGTCGAGCATCATCGGCAGAGAACTCAGGCCTGGCCACTCTTGGCAAGAAGCGACCAAACCTTCCTTCACGCCGTGCGAAAGGATGTATCGAATTCGCCCGAGCAAGGCCTCCTCATCGAGCACAGGCTCTGCCGAGTAGCGCCGTTCCCAGAAGGATCCGCGCCAGCCGATGACCGTGCCGACCTTCTTCGAGACGTTCGTCAGAAGGTACTGCATGAACTGAGAGATGTTGCCGCGTGGGGCTCGCACGAGAAGGTGAACGTGATTCGAGGCAAACACGAATGCAAAAAGCTCGACCCCAGTGAGTCGTGCCGCCCGAGCCAGCACGCCGCCAACTATCTCGTTCGTCCGTTCGGACGGACGGAGGAACAGACGTCCTTGCAAGCAGCGGACGGTGAGAAAGTAAGGAATTGCCGCCTCATACATTCGCAACGGTCGTGCCAAGTGAATCCCCCCACAAATGCCCGAAGCACGAATCAAGCCAACGAGGTGCCAGACACCTCGCGCGGGCTTCCCGCGAGCGTGTCACCCCTCAGGCATGGGGCACTGGTCGGGGGATCGACACCCGGCGGAGGTGGAATCCCAGGGACGAAGGCGTGAAGCCAGCCTCGGAGAGGTAGAGCGCCAGCGCGCTCTCCGCGGCGGGTGCGCCGTTCACCTCCTCGAGCAGCATGCCACCGCGCCGGTCCACGAGTCCCCGCGCCGCCACCGTCCCCAGCGCCGAGGCAACGGCTCGCGCGACACGGCCCCGGTCAGGCTCGCTCTCGGGCAGCCAGACCCAGGCCTGACGTCCCCCACGGCTAAGAAAAGCCCCCAGCGCTCCATCCACGAGCACCACCTGCGAGCCCGCCGAGCGCGACGGGCCGCGCGCCGGCGCACCTTCCAGCGCCGGCCACCGGAGAAGCGTGCCGTAGGGGTTCGCTGGGTCCGTGGCAGCGAGCACCGTCACCTCAGGTTCGTCGGGAAGCTCCCGGAGCGAGCGCAGGAGATCCAGCACCGGAGGCAGCGCGAACTGCGCCGCCCCCACCCCGGAGACGAAGTAACCGCGCCGCACCCTCCCGCCGCCCTCGAGGGAGCGGAACACCGGGTACACCGCGGAGAAACCCCCGGGCAGGCCCTCCGCCTGCGCGACCTCGCGGGTGACCAGCCCGTGGCGGGAGAGGAGCTGCTGGGCTGTGGCAGCGGCCCACTCCGTTCCCCCGACCGCCGCAGCGGTCCGCTCCTCCACCAGCGACCACCGGCCCTCGGCCGACGGCGGGAGCGTGCGCCGACTCCGGAACACGTGCCCACCCGTTCCGATGCGACGGCTCCCCCGCTCGACCACAGGCGCGGTGTAGGCGCGGACCACCCGGAAGGTGTCGTTGGTCACCAGACCCTTCCAGACCAGGTCCCAGAGCGCCTCGAGCGTCTCGCGCGGGAACCCGCCGCCGGCCGCCTCATGGAGCGGAGAGAAGAAGCTCGCCCCCTTCGTCCGGAGCGCCTCGAGGACGGCCTGTGCACGCTCGGTGAGCGGCTCCACGTCGAGGCGCGGTCCGGGCGGCCGGAGCAGGCGTGGCAACTGGTCGGTCAGGTAGAGGGCGATGCGCCCGTCACGCTCGCCGATCGGCTCCACCCCCACCCAGACGACCTCGCCGGCGGCGAGCAACGTGTCAAGGTCGCCGGCGGTGTAGCGCTCGACCCGAGCGGGGAGGATCTCGCTCTCCAGAACCGAGGCAGGGAGCGCGCAGCCCTGCAGTCGCTCCACCACGTCCAGCACCGCGTCCAGGCCGGGGCGGGGCCGGACGATGCCGTGCCAGTGGGTGAGAAACCGTCCGAGAACCCGGGCCTCCACCGGCTCCACCGCATGCCGCGCCCGCGCCAGCGAGCGGCGGCGCACGACCGCGAGCACGTCCGCGTCGCACCACTCCCGCCGAGTTCCTCCGGGGCGGAAGGCGCCCTCCACCAGTCGCTCGCGGCGGACCAGCGCCTCGAGCACCGGTTCGACGCGCGCCACCGGGAGCCCCAAGCGCGCTGCCACCTCCTCGGCGGTGAACGGAGCATGGGTCCGCGCATAGCGGGACACGAGGTCTCCCAGCGGGTCACGCACCGGCACCAGCAGCGCCTCGGGCAACCCCGGCGGCAGCGGCAGGCCCAGCGCGTCGCGGTACCGCGCGGCGTCCTCGGACGCCACGTGCCGCTCCTCTCCAGCCACGGGAAGGACGACCGCTCGCCGCGCCCGGACCAGGTCATCGATTCCCGACGCCACGAGCGCGCTGGTGCAGCGACCACGCAGCTCCTGAGAGGACAGGTCTCCTACCCGGAGCAGGAGGTCGTGGATGCCGTCCGTCCCCCGGGCCCGATAGCGTGCCTCGAGCTGTTGCAGCTCGGCCTCCACGGTGGCCAGCACGTCGGCGTCTAGCAGCTCGCGGAGCTCCGCATCCCCGAGCAGCTCCCTGAGCTGCGCCTGGTCGATGGAGAGCGCCTGCGCCCGGCGCTCGGCCAGGGGGGCATCGCCGTCGTAGATGTAGTTGGCGACGAAGCCGAACAGCAGCGAGGCGGCGAACGGCGAGGGTGTCGCCGTGTCGACGGTGGTCACCCGCATCGAGCGGTCGCGGAGCGCCTGGAGCGTGCCCACGAGCGCCGGCATGTCGAACACGTCCCGGAGGCACTCGCGGTAGGTCTCGAGGAGCAGCGGAAAGCTGGGGAACCGCGCTGCCACCGCGAGAAGGTCCGCCGCGCGCTTTCGTTGCTGCCAGAGCGGGGTCCGGGTCCCGGGCCTGCGCCGGGGTAACAGCAGCGCCCGCGAGGCGTTCTCGCGGAACTTGGCCGCGAACAGCGCGGTCGAGCCGAGCTGGCGCAGCAGCAGGGCCTCGACCTCGTCCGGCGAGGGGAGCAGCGCGTCCACGTCGGGAGGGACGTCGGAGTCCGGGAAGCGGACCACGATTCCGTCGTTGGTCCACATCGTCTCCACGTCGAGACCGAGCTGATCGCGCACCCGCGCGGTCAGCGCCATCGACCAGGGCGCATGCACCCGGCTGCCCAGCGGCGAGAGGATGCACACCCGCCAGTCCCCCAGCTCGTCGCGCGTGCGTTCCACCACCAGGGACCGGTCGTCGGGGACGTCGCCGGTCGCCCGCGCCTGGTCCTCGAGGTACTGGAGGAGGTTCTCCGCCGCCTGGCGCTCGAGCTGGTGGTCCTTCACCAGCCGCGACGCCGCGACCGTTCGAGGAACCGCGCGCAGCTCGCGGACCAGTCGGCCGATGAGCTGGCCCGTCTCGAGCGGGCGCGACGCGGCGTCTCCGTGCCAGAAGGGCATCTTTCCGGGCTGGCCGGGCGCCGGCGAGACGAGGACCCGGTCGTGGGTGATCTCCTCGATGCGCCAGGACGAGGCGCCGAGAAGGAAGACCTCGCCGACCTTGCTCTCGAACACCATCTCCTCGTCGAGCTCACCGACCCGGGCGTGCGCCTTCTCGCCGTCGGCAAGGAACACTCCGTAGAGGCCCCGGTCGGGGATCGTGCCGCCGTTGACGATGGCGATCCGCTTGCTGCCCTCGCGGGCGATGACGGTGTTCGCGACCCGATCCCACGTGACGCGGGGGCGGAGCTCGGCGAAGTCGTCGGAGGCAAAACGACCCGAAAGGAGATCGAGCACGTTCTCGAACACCGGGCGGCTCAGCTCCGCGAACGGTGCGGCCCGGCGAATTGCGATGTAGAGCCCATCGATGCTCCAGGGTTCCACTGCCGTCATCGCGACGATCTGCTGGCCGAGCACGTCCAGCGGGTTCCGGGGATACCGCGTGGCCTCCACCCGACCGTCGGTCATCGCCTGAGTGAGCGCGGCGCAGGCCACCAGGTCCCCCCGGAACTTGGGGAAGATGACTCCGGTGCTCGGGGCGTCGATGCGGTGGCCGGCGCGACCGATCCGCTGCATCCCGCTGGCCACGGACGGCGGAGCCTCGATCTGGATGACGAGGTCCACTGCGCCCATGTCGATGCCCAGCTCGAGGGAGGACGTGGCCACCAGCGAGCGAAGGCGCCCCGCCTTGAGCGCGTCCTCGATCTCGCTCCGCTGCGCACGGGCCAGCGAGCCGTGGTGCGCCCGAGCGAGCGGCTCACCAGCGAGCTCGTTCAGGGCCGCCGCAAGCCGCTCGGCGATGCGCCGGCTGTTGACGAAGATGAGAGTCGTGCGGTGCTCGCGCACCAGGTCCACCAGCCGCGGGTGGATGGCGGTCCAGATCGAGCTGCGCACCGGTCCCTGCGCGGCCGGCCCCGAGGGGATCTCGATCGGCTCGCCGATGCGGGCCATGTCCTCGACCGGGACCTCGATCCGCAGCTCGAGCGCCCGACGCGTGCCGGCATCCACGATGGTGACCGGCCGCCAGACCGGTGCGATCGCCGGCGCGGCGAACTCGGAGCGGAGCTCCTCAGCCGCCGTCTCGCCCACTGCGCTCGGGGACTCCACCGCCGGGGCCTCCACGCGGGACGAGCGCGCCCCGTCCGGCGCCGACCGATCGAGGATGGAGCTGCCCGCCGGGGTCTTGCTCGTGGCACTTGTCCCCTCCGCGAGCGGCGAGCCATGCATGGGCGTCGAGCGATCGACCTCGACGACCCCGCTCGCCGGTAGGCTCGTCGATGCCGTCTCCGTCGTCCGGTGGGGGATGCTCGTCGGACGGCGACCCGTCCCGACGCCCGGACCAGGACCCCCGGCGAAGGAGCGCGCAGGTGGGTCCTCGCCGACCGCTGATCGGTCCTCCGATCCCGCTGCTGCCGCCCCGGAGTCGCTCGGCGAGACTCCCGCCGTCGCCCCACCGAGGAAGCGGGCCACCTCGTCGAGTGGCCGCTGGGTCGCCGACAGGCCGATGCGCTGCAGCCGGCGCCCTGCGAGGTGCTCGAGCCGCTCCAGCGACAGCGCGAGGTGCGCTCCGCGCTTCGTGGGCACCAGCGCGTGGATCTCGTCCACGATGACGGTCTCCACGCTCCGGAGCGCCTCGCGGGAATTGGAGGTCAGCAGGAGGTAGAGCGATTCGGGAGTGGTGATGAGGATGTCGGCCGGCTCACGCTGGAAGCGAGCCCGCTCGCGCGCCGCGGTATCGCCGGTCCGCACGGCGACCGTCGGTAGGACGTGCGCATCACCTCGCCCAGCGGCGACGTTCGCCACCCCGATGATTGGCGCACGCAGGTTTCGCTCCACGTCCACCGCGAGCGCCTTGAGCGGCGACACGTAGACGAGCCGGCATCGCCGTTCCCGCGGCGGTGGGGGGGCAAACATCAGCCGGTCGATGCAGGCGAGAAACGCGGCCAGCGTCTTCCCGCTGCCGGTCGGCGCCAGCAGCAACGCCGAGTCGCCGCGGGCAATGACCGGCCAGCCGAGCGCCTGGGGAGGGGTCGGCCCTGCGAACGAGGCCCGGAACCAGTCACGGACGGCGGGCTGGAAGTGGGCGAGAGGGTCGGCCATCGAGCCGGGGAGTCTAACGAGCAGTGGCCGGAGAGACCGCGCTGGATCAGCCCTCGGCGGCGGCAGCGCACGACCGCCCTGAGTGGTCGGGAAAGTCGGTCGCGACCCTGCACAACCTCGGGCCTTGCATCCGTCCGGCGAGCAGGTCCGGCCGGCTGTCGAGCGGAACTGGCTCGCCCGACCGCCATCGTGGGGACAGCCCGAGCGGCAGCACCACCGGTCTCCGATCGTGCCCCGGTCGTCGCCGACGCTCGGTCAGGAGGCATCGGCGGCCTGTCGGAAGCCCCCGACGCGCCGAAAGGATCCAAACGCGATGACCGCGGCGAGACACATTGAAGCGCGCGGCTGCTCTCCAGGCTGAATGCCTCCACGAGCGCGACGTCGAACCCATCCGAGGGCCGGGCGCGCGTGACGCGCGGAGCAACCCAGTGCGCAAGAGCTGCGCGACCCGACGCGCAGGGGAGGACGCTTCCGTGACGACGCAAGTTGCCGTTGGCGCGGAGGATGGTTTCCCTCACGTGTCAGGGGGCCCTGCGCGATGCGAGGCCCGGCCGGAATTCTCGAAGGGGTCATCGATGAACTTGAAGTCAGTCATGGGCGTCCTGGCGGCCGTTGCGCTCGGGACATCGCTGCTCGTCCCATCCGTTGCAGCCGCACAGTCGCCGCCGCGTGACAGCTATTTCGCGGTGAAGTTTGGACCGTACTTTCCGAGCGAGACAAATGGGCTGGATGCTCTCGGGAACACGGTCAAGCAGGGCTGGCCGACCAGGTTCCAGGTGGACGGTGCCCTCGGTCACTACTGGGATTGGTTCGGGCTCCAGCTGAGCGCCGGGTACCTGACCACCGGCAACGACCAGTTCAGCTTCAAGACCTGGCCCATTCTGCTGAGCGCCAAGATCCGTCTCCCCATCGGAGGCTTCATGGCTCCCTACGGGGAGGGGGGCGCGGGCGTGGGGATCAACTCGGTGGACGTGACGAGCAGTGGCGAGACCCAGTCCAAGGCCGGCTTTGCGGCGATCGCCGGCGCGGGCGTGGAGTTCTATCTCGGCCAGTTTCTGGTCGGCGCAGACCTCAAGTACCTCTGGCTGAACCCCAGCTTCAGCGCCGTCAACGCCCCGAACGGGCAGGGGGTCGTGGAGTCGTTCAAGTTCAACGGCATCACCGTCCAGGGCTACGTCGGCTTTCTGTGGTGAACGCCGAGGCTTGACCAGCCCACCGCCGGGGTGATGTCACCGCCGTCCCACCGGAGGTGACTTCCCCATGGCGACGGGGCAGGGAACGACCTGGGTGCTGGTTGCGGATGCGCACCAGGCCCGGGTGCTCGAGGTCGATGACGCGGGGCTGGTTCCCCGCTTGCGCTCAACGGTGAAGGCGCCTGCGCCCGAGGGCCAGCACCGCTCTCCCGAGCACGTCTGGCGGCACGGAGAGGACCCGCGCGCCGAGCACGAGGAGAAGCGCGTCGTGCAAGTGCTCGTCCAGACCCTCGAGCGAGGACTGGCGGACAACCACTTTCGGCACCTGGTGCTTGTTGCCCCGCCGCGAATGCTGGGCGTGCTGCGGGAGTCCCTTTCCCGCGGACTCGCCGACCGCCTCCGGAGCAGCCTGGCGAAGGACTGGGGGCGCCTCACGGAGCCCGAGCTCCTCAAGCAGGCTCGTCCTCTGGTGGAGATCTGGCCTCGCTGAGGCTCAGGCCTCGTCGGGCTTGGCCGCGACCGGCTTGGGCTCGACGAGGTGCTCGACCTTGCGGAGGTGATCCACCGCCTCGGAGACGGCGTTCACCCGCTGCAGCGCATCGGCACGGGCCTCGGGCTCGAGGAGCTCGCAGCGCGCGCTCAGCGCTGCCACCAGCCCGTGGATGGCCCGGAATGCATCCCGGAGCACCTCGACGCCCGTGGGCGGGGTGAGTGCCGGGTCGGTGCTGGTCCTGACGATGCCGGTCTCGCCGGGCACCAGACGCGCGGTGCGCGAGAGCACGCGATCCATCTCCACCCAGCGCTGGACGAGGACGTGCGCCAGCTCACGGACCTCGACGCCGTCGAACGGGCGCTTGAGGACCACCACCTGGTCACGATGGCCGAGCGCCTCGGCGGTGGCATCCCAGACTTCCTCGGCGTTGGGGGCGACCAGCACGACCTGCAACCGGGGGTCGTCCACGAGCAGGCGGCCGGCGATCTCCAGCGAGTCCTCGGGGTCGTCCGCGAGGTCGATCATGGCGATCGCGGGGTAGGCGCCGATGCGGCGCAGGCGGCGAATCTCGTCCAGACCGTCGATCCCGCGGTAGGCGAACCAGACCTCGAAGGGGGCGGCCTCGGGGGGCGGAGGCGTCTCGCCGCGCTCCTCAGCCTCCAGGGCCCGGTCCCGAGAGCCACCCGGCACCAGCATCTCCAGGAGCTGGAGGAAGAAATCCTGTTCGGTCCCCAGAAGGACGATCCGACTGTTCACAGTCCCCGCACCTTTGCAACCGCCGATCCCGTCAGAAGTCCCGTCTCCCTCAGGGGTTGCGAGTCCACAGGGGGGGTCAACCAGGCCCAGCAGGGTGACCCGAACAGGTCGCTGGCCACCCACACCGCCGCTGCCCCAAGAAAACGAGGTGTCTGACACCTCGCTCAGACACCTCGCTCAAGACACCTCGCAGGGCGCCTCCGGTAACGAGGTGTCTGGCACCTCGAAACGGCACCTCGAAACGGGCACCTTTGTAACGAGGTGTCTGTAACGAGGTGTCTGGCACCTCGAAACCGGTAACGAGGTGTCTGGCACCTCCTCGAAGCCCTCGAAACCCTTGGAACGAGGCGTCTTGAACGAGGCGTCTTGAACGAGGCGTCTTGAACGAGGTGTCTGAACGAGGTGTCTGGCACCTCGCTGGGGCACCTCGCTGGGGTGTCTGGCACCTCGCGGGCGGCACCTCGCTGGCCTAACGCTGCTCGTCGACCACCGTGTTCCGCAGCACTCCGATGCCGGAGATCTCCACCTCGAAGACGTCTCCGGGCTTGAGCCACACCGGCGGCTGCCGCTTGCTCCCCACGCCACCCGGCGTCCCCGTGGAGATCACGTCCCCCGGGACGAGCTCGGTGAACGTCGTGATGTAGGCGATGAGGGCGGGGATGTCGAAGATGAGGAGGTCCGTCGTCGCCCGCTGCATCTCGGTCTTGTTCAGCCGCCCCACCAGCGTGAGGCGGGACGGGTCCGGAATCTCGTCGGCGGTCACCATCCAGGGGCCGAATCCGCCGGTGCCGATGAAGTTCTTCCCCGGCGTGAACTGCGTGGTGTGGCGCTGCCAGTCTCGCAGCGTCGCGTCCTGGTAGCAGGAGTAGCCCGCCACGTACGACAGCGCGTCCTCCCGGCGCACGTGGTGCGCTGGCTTGCCGATAATCACCGCAAGCTCGGCCTCGTAGTCGAGCTCGGTCGAGACCCGTGGCCGCACCAGCGGCTGATCATGTCCCACCTGCGTGTTCGCGAAGCGGGTGAACAGGGTCGCAAACTCGCTCTCGGTCCGCCCCGTCTCCTCGCGGTGGGCCACGTAGTTCACGCCCACACAGAGGATCTTCTCCGGATGGGGGATCGGCGGAAGCCAGGTGATCTCGTCGAGCCCGTGGTCGGCCGAGGCGCCCTCGGTGGCTCGCCGCACCTCGCCCAGAGCCCCTGCCGCCAGCGCCGCGCGCAGGGAGGGGTAACGCCCGTCCAGCCGGGGCACGGCGTCCACCACCCCACCCTCCACCACCTGCCCGAACCCTTCCCGTCCCCGGTGTATCCAGCTCGCAAGGCGCATGGAGGGCTGGAAGAGCGCGTCGCGGACCGCTCGTCAAGCGCCACGTGGTCGATTTAGAAACTGTCGGTCGTGGACAAGGAATCCTTCCTCTCCCTGGCACGGACCTGGGCAGCGACGGTCACGGTGGTGACCGCGCGCCGGCGTCCGTCCGCCATCACGCCCGAGGCGCCGGAGGTGGATGGCTTCACGGCGACGGCGTTCATGATGCTCTCCGTCGAGCCGCCCCTGCTGGCGCTGGGCGTGGGCCGGGACTCCGGCGCGGACGACCTGCTCGAGGACGCGGACCACCTGGCCGTGAACCTCCTGTCCGAGGACCAGGCGGAGATCAGCCACGCCTTTGCCCGGCACCACCGGGACCGGGGCGACGCCTGGGAGCGCTTCCCCTGGACCCTGGATGCGCACGGCTCGCCCCTGCTGGCCGGCACCACCGGGGCGTTCAGCGCCCGGATTCTCGAGCGGCAGGAGCGGGGAGATCACCTGCTGGTCCTGGCGGAGGTGACAGCAATCCACCGGGGTGACACCGAGCGGACTCTGGTGTACCAGAACCGGGCCTATGGCCGTCTGAGCCCGCTGTAGCCCTTCCTGGAGGATGCACCCGGCAGCACGCGCTTGCCCGCGCGTGGCGAGCCGATGAGTTCTCCTCCTGCTCGCGGTCCAGCAAGGCAACGCATCACCCGGAGTCACGATGGACGCCGCACCCAGCACCGCCGCCCCGCATGGCAGTCCCGGCTCGCTCTGGTCCGAGCTGCGGGAGGCCCTGCGCGGCAGCCACCGCGACCTGACCGAGGCGCCGCTCGGGCGAGCGCTGTTCGTCCTCGCCGTCCCCATGGTGCTGGAGATGGTCATGGAGTCGGTGTTCGCGGTCACCGACATCTTCTTCGTCGGCCGGCTGGGTGCCGACGCCCAGGCGACGGTCGGCCTGACCGAGACGATGGAGACGGTCGTCTACGCGCTCTCCTTCGGACTCTCCATCGGGGCGATGTCGCTCGTCGCCCGGCGAATGGGGGAGAAGGACGAGGAGGCCGCAGCACGGACCGCGGTCCAGGCCATCTTCCTGGGGCTGATCTTCGGCATCCCGCTCTCCGTCGCCGGAGCCGTCTTCGCGCCCACCCTCCTCCAGCTCATGGGCGGCTCGCCCTGGGTCCTCGAGCACGGCGTCCACTTCACCCGCGTGATGCTCGGGGCGAACGTCTCGGTCTGCCTGCTGTTCCTGATCAACGCCATCTTCCGCGGCGCAGGCGATGCGGCGACCGCCATGCGGGTGCTGTGGCTGGCCAACGGGATCAACATCGTGCTCGGCCCGTGCCTCGTGTTCGGGCTTGGCCCGTTCCCGAGGATGGGCGTGGCCGGAGCAGCCATCGCGACCTCCATCGGTCGCAGCCTGGGAGTGGTCTACCAGCTGTACCGGCTGACGCGAGGCGATGGCCGGCTGACGGTCCGCTGGCGGCACGTCCGCCTCGAGGCGCGGACCATGCTCTCGGTGTTGCGCCTCTCCGGGGCCGGCACGCTCCAGACCGTGGTGGGGATGACCAGCTGGATCTTCCTGGTGAGGATCATCTCCCGCTTCGGGAGCGAGGCGGTTGCCGGCTACACCATCGCTATCCGGCTCGTCCTCTTCGCCATCCTGCCGTCCTTCGGGCTGGCGAACGCCGCGGCCACGCTGGTCGGCCAGAACCTCGGGGCGAAGAAGCCGGATCGCGCCGAGCGCGCCGCGTGGAAGGCCGGAGGGATCAGCGCGGTCTTCCTCGGAGCAATCGGGCTCCTGTTCATCGCCTTCGCACCTCAGGTCGTGGGCATCTTCACCAGCGATCCGGTGGTGCTCGGGCACGGCGTGCACGGCTTGCGGATCATCTCCGCGGGGTTCGCGTTCTACGCCTACGGCATGACCTTCACCCAGTCGCTGAACGGCGCGGGGGCCACCTGGGCCCCCACCTGGCTCAACGGGCTCTGCTTCTGGGCCTTCGAGCTTCCACTGGCGTGGTTCCTCTCGGTGCTCGCCGGGATGGGACCGACCGGCGCGTTCATCGCCTGCTTCGCCGCCTTCAGCCTGCTCGCCGTGGCCAGCGCAGCTGTGTTCAAGAGGGGGCGCTGGAAGACAGTCGCCGTTTGAGGCTGGTCGAGCCGGCGCGCGTACGCCGGTCCGCGGGTGCAGGGCGCTGGTCGGGCAAAAAAGAACCCGCCTCCCCAGTGGCCAGACACTGCGCCTCCAGCCACCAGGGGGCGGGCTTGAAACCTTGCGCCGCTCTCGTGCGCGCGGCCCTGCTTGCTACGCCGCGCCCAGAGAGGCGACGCCTTGATTATGCTCGGTCAAGGCATCACCTCCTTCCGCCCCGCAGGGCGGACTCGATCCTGTCGTGGGGGAGGCGCGCGCGCAACGTTTCTTGCGACCGAGCGCGAATGCCCGACCGATGCTGTCCAAGTACGCCTGGACGCTCGGCGTTCTCGGCCTCGAGACGTCACGAAATTTTTCCTCGAGTCCGGGATTGCACCCGCGTCGCGTCAGCGGCAGAAGCCCTCCGGCGCCGGGTCGCCCGGGTGACGAGCGTGCGTCAGCACGGAGGAGGAGCGGATGGCCAGGTGGACCACCGAGGTGACCCTGGACGTGGCCTGGGGAGAGATGGATGCCTTGGGGCACGTCAACAACGTCCGCTACATCGCCTGGGTCGAGACGGCGCGCATCCGCTTCTTCGAGCAGTTCGCGATGTCCACCCGCCCGGAGGATCCGGTGGGCCCAATCCTGGCGCGCATCGAGAACGACTACCTTCGGCAGGTCGAGTACCCGGCACGGGTGACCGTGGCAGTCCGCCCGGAGAAGGCTGGGAACACGAGCCTCACCCTTGCCCACGAAATCTGGATCGCCGGTCACCCCGAGAGGGTGGTGGCCCGGGGGAGAGCGGTGGTGGTCATGATCAACTACGCCACCCAGGAAAAGGTTCGCGTTCCCGATGAGATCCGAGCCGCCCTCGCGTCCGACTGAGTAGCCGGAACCGAAGTCCCAACGCGCAGGAGGACGACATGAGCAATGCAGTGGGCTGGTTCGAGATCTACGTGCAGGACATGAAGCGGGCGAAGGCGTTCTACGAGGGCGTGTTCGGCGTCAAGCTCAACCAGATGCCCAGCCCCGAGTTCGAGTACTGGATGTTCCCGATGGAGCACGAGGCGAAGGGAAGCAGCGGCGCACTCTGCAAGATGGAGGGCTTCCCCTCGGGCAAGAACAGCGTCCTGGTCTACTTCACCTGTCAGGACTGCGCGGTCGAGGAGGCCAAGGTGAAGAAGCTCGGGGGCAAGGTGGAGAAGCCCAAGGAGTCGATCGGCGAGTACGGCTTCATTTCCCTCGTCTACGACACCGAGGGAAACATGATCGGCCTGCACTCGATGAAGTGAACCCCTCGGTCCGTTCTCAGGGCTGCTCGCGCGCCAGCGCCCGCATCGCCTCGGTGATGTCGGGCAGCTGGGGCACGCTGGCCATCTCCAGCGGATCCGCCAGGCCGATGCCGGGCACGAACTTGCCGGCGAGGAGGCGCGGCGGGGCGAGCAGCTCGTAGAACAGCTCCTCCACCGTCCGGCGGACGAGGTGCTCGCCGAAGTTGGTCACCTCGGTGTCCTCGTTCACGTAGAGGACCCGCCCGGTCTTCTTCACCGACTCGTGGATCATCTCCCAGTCGTAAGGCCACAGCGATCGGAGGTCGATGACCTCGGCGGAGATTCCCTCGGGCTCGAGCGCCTGCGCCGCCTTGACCGACAGCGGGAGCATGCGCCCATAGGTCACGACGGTGAGGTCGGTGCCCTCACGGACGCGCTTCCCCTTCCCGATGGGCACGGTGTACGGCTGGACGTCGGGCCACTGCGGCTTCCACTGCGTGCGGTCGCCAAGCGGCGCGTCGATCATTTTCGACAGCATCCGGTCGTCCCCCGGCTCGCCGGGGATGAGCTCCTCGCCCTTCATCCGGAGGAGTGCCTTCGGCTCGAGCACCATCACCGGGTTCCGGTCCTGGCAGGCGGCGAGCAACAGGCCGTAGGCGTCGAGCGGCGTGGAAGGCATCACGATCTTCCACCCAGGGATATGGGTCATCGTCGCGTCGAAGCTGTGCGAGTGGTACATGCTCCCGCGGATGCCCGACCCCACCGGGGTTCGCACCACCATCGGCACGTTCCAGTCCCCGTTGCTCGCCCAGGTCGTGTTTCCGGCGAGCTTCAAGAGATCGATCGTGTTGAAGATGTAGTCGCAGAACTGGATCTCGGCGACGGGCCGCTGCCCGGCGAGCGCCAGACCGATTGCGCAGCCGATGATGCCTCGCTCGTCGAGCGGGCTGTTCCAGGCGGTCTTCAGCCCCTGCGTCGCGGTGAAGACCCCGCCCAGCGGCGGTCCTACGTCCTCGCCGAAGACGTCGGTGACGCCGAGGTTCTCCTCGGCGTAGTGCAGCGCCAGCCGGATCGCCTGCGCCATGCTGGCCATCAGCGATCCTCCGCGTAGATGTGCTTCCAGATGGTGGATGGCTCGGGCAGCGGCTCGTCGCGGACCTGGCGGGCCTTGGCGGCGATCTCCTCGGTCCAGCGAGCACGCACCTGATCCATCTCGGCGCGGGTCAGGACGCTGTGGGCCTCGAGCTTCTTCTCGAACTCGACGATGCAGTCCTGCTCTGCGGTGACGAAGTTGGCGCCGGACGCGCTGGAGTGGCCGTAGAGCCGTGAGACGTTGGCCTCGAGCAGGAACGGCTTCCGCTCCTTCCGCACGTAACCCATCGCCTTTTGCAGCTCGACGTAGCTGGTGATCGGGTCGTTCCCGTCGATGGTCTTGGCCTGCATCCCGAACGCTCTTCCGCGGTCGGCGATGCACTTGCACCCCTGCTGCGTCGAGGCGGACGTGGAGATGCCCCACTGGTTGTGGGTCACGACGATGAGGATGGGGAGCTCGCTTCCGGGCCGGCTGCTCCAGACCAGGCAGGTGGCGAAGTCCCCCTCGGCGGTGCCGGCGTCGCCGCCGGTCACGATCGTGATCCCGTCACCGCCGTGGCGGCGCTGGGCCAGCGCGGTGCCCGGGGCCATCGCGTACTGCACCTCGATGGGACTCGAGATGGGAACGATGTTCCACTCCCGCTTGCTGAAGTGGCCGGCGAAGTTCCTGCCCCCCGAGTAGGGGTCGCTGGCGGTGTTCTTCATCTGCCGGAGCGCCCCGATGGGATCTTCACCGAGGGCGAGCAGCGTGCCGCTCTGGCGGTAATGGCCGTGCAGGTAGTCGAAATCGAGTCCCTGGCCCTTCTTCATCAGCAGGCCCAGGGGGACGTTGAACGCCTCCTCTCCGGGTCCGCCGATCCAGAAGTAGCCGTGGCCCTGCCGGTACATCTGGATGAGGCGTTCCTCGAGCACGCGCGCTTCGACCATCAGGTCGTGCATGCGGACGAGGAGCTTGGTGTCCAGCGGAAGGGGTTCCTTGACGAGCGTCGGGCGCCCGCGCCTCGAGGCCGGTTCGGTCATGGCGCACGGGCGTATAGCACCCCTGGGGGTCGGCATATGCTGCGGGGCAGCCCATGACCCCTCCCCTGCTTGAGGCCGTCCGTGCGCGCGTCCGTGACGTGCCGGATTTCCCCAGGCCTGGCATCGTGTTCAAGGACCTGACGCCGGTGCTCGCCGACCCGTTGCTCTTCCACGGGATCGTGTCCGCGCTCGCTGCCCGGGTGGCCACCCTGGACATCACCGAGGTCGTGGGAATCGAGGCCCGGGGGTTCATCCTCGGGGGGGCCCTGGCTGCCACGCTGCGTCGTGGCTTCGTGCCAGTGCGGAAGCCGGGGAAGCTCCCCCGCAAGACCCTCCGGGAGGCCTACGGGCTGGAGTACGGCGACGATGCCCTGGAGCTCCACGTGGATGCCCTGGTGCGCAACGCCCGGGCGCTGGTGGTGGATGACCTCCTGGCGACCGGGGGGACGGCCCTGGCGACCGAGAAGCTCATCCGCCGCGCGGGCGGCACAGTGGTTGGGTTCGCCTTCCTGGTCGAGCTCGGGTACCTCAAGGGCGCCGAGCGGCTGGGGTCGGACCGCGTGGTGTCCCTGCTCACATACGACCGCCCCTGAGCGGGCTGGGGACCCGTGTCCGGGCTGGGGCGGGCCCAATGACGAGGTGTCTGGCACCTCGTCAAGCACCTCGCCAATTACGAGGTGTCTGACACCTCGAAAACGGAGCGGGTCGGGGACCCGTGTCCGGGGCTGGGGCGGGCCCAATGAGGTCTCCGGCACCTCGCAATGACGAGGTGTATGGCACCCCGCCAATTACGAGGTGTCTGACACCTCGAAAACGGAGCGGGTCGGGACCCGTGTCCGGGGCTGGGGCGGGCCCAATCAGGTCTCCGGCACCTCGCTTGGGGGGCGAGGTGGCACAGTGGCCACCAGGACCGGGCTAGGCAATGACGAGGTGTCTGACACCTCGAAAATCGACACCTCGAAATCCCGCCGATTTCCAGGTCTTTAAGTTTCTGCAGTGGCCGGGGCCGTGGGCATTCGTAAAGAGTTGGACACCTCCGGTGGCGCCCTGATTTGCTGCCCCGCGTGGAGTCGTCGCCCCCGGGCCGGCCCGGAACCCTGCTGCGCTATTCCGCAGACCGCCGGTCCCTCGCCATCCTGCTCGTCTTCGCCGCGCTGGTCGCCAGCGCGTGGGTGCGCCTGCCCGACGGGCCGCTCCAGGTACTTGCTATCCCGTTGCTCGGGTACTCGAGCTGGCTCTGCGCGATCGTGGCTCACAACACGGTCCACGCACCGGTCTTTCGCCGGCGATGGATGAACTCCGTCTTCCAGGTCTGGGTGAGCCTCTCGTACGGCTTTCCGATCAGCGACTACATCCCGGGCCACAACCTCTCGCACCACCGCTTTCTCCAGGCGCGCGAGGACGTGATGCGTACCTCGAAGGTGCGCTTCCGGTGGAACCTGCTGAACCTGATCGCGTTCCCCTTCGCGGTCACCCCCGGCATCCTCCGGGGCAACGCGCGGTACGGAAAGCTCAAGGGGAGCGAGGCCTGGCGGCGACAGCTGCGGCTCGAGGTCTTGATCGTCTGGGCGGTGAAGCTCGGACTCCTCGCTCTGGACTGGCGGAAGGCGCTCTGTCTCGTGATCGCGCCCCAGCTCCTCGCCAACCTCGGGATCGTCGGCATCAACTTCTTCTGGCACGACGGCTGCGATCCGGATCACCCGGTCAACCACTCGCGCAACTTCACCAGCCGGCTCCTGAACTTCCTCGCCCTGAACAACGGCTACCACGGGATGCACCACGAGGAGCCCGCGCTCCACTGGAGCCTCCTTCCCGAGGCCCACGCCCGGCGCATCCGACCCGGGCTGCACCCTGCGCTCGAGCAGCCCTCACTTCTCGCCTACGCGTGGCGCACGTTCGTGTATCCGGGCCGGCGCGAGACCTTCGACGGCAACCCGGTCACCTTCCCGGAGCGGGATACCGACCTGGACTGGGTAGAACCGGAGCGGGGCATCGCGGTCGAGGTCGAGCTCGAAGCCGAAGCCGCGTGAGCGGCGTACCCAACGCGTGAGCGGAAGCGTGGGCAGCGCCTGCCCGCCGACCGGCAAAGGTCAGCAACCGCTTCGCAGGCAACCGCCCACGCTCCGCCACGCCCCACGACCCCCACGCCGCCCTAGAGGGGGTCCCCTTGCGAATCGCGGGCCAGCAGGAAACGGGCGCCGCCCCGAGGGAACCGTCGAACCGTCAGGTGCGTGAGGGAGCAACATTTTCCGGAGACCGACTGGAGTTTCGTCCTCCCCGGCGCCATCGTGCGCGGGCCATGGCAGACAAATTCACGGCCTTGGTCGCCGAGCAGGCTGACGGGCGCACGCTGGTCAAGCCCACGCCACTCGAGGAGACGGCGCTGCCACCGGGCGACGTCACCATCGACGTCGCCTACAGCTCGCTCAACTACAAGGACGGGCTGGCGCTGACCGGGCGGGGGAAGGTCATCCGCAAGTGGCCAATGGTTCCCGGCATTGACCTCGCCGGCCGCGTTCGCTCGAGCACGACGTCGAGATTCCGCCCCGGCGAGCCGGTGCTCGTCACCGGCTTCGGACTCGGCGTCAGCTGGTGGGGCGGCTTTTCCCAGCGCGCGCGGGTGAAGGAGTCGGTGGTCCTGCCCATCCCTGCGGGCCTCGACGCCCGGAGCGCGATGGCCATCGGAACCGCCGGCTTCACCGCGGCGTTGTGCGTGCTCGCGTTGCAGGACCACGGCACGCTCCGGACCGACCGCGAGCTGGTCGTGACCGGCGCCGCCGGTGGGGTGGGTTCGATCGCCGTCGCCCTCCTCGCCGCGCTGGGCAAGAAGGTCGTGGCTTCGACCGGCCGGACGACCGAGGCGGACTACCTCCGCAAGCTCGGGGCCTCGGACATCATCGGGCGCGACGTGCTCTCCCAGAAGGGACCGCCGCTCGCCTCCGAGCGCTGGGGCGGCGGGGTCGACACGGTCGGAGGCCAGACCCTGGTCACGCTGTGCAGCCAGATCGCGTATCGGGGCGCAGTCGCCGCGTGCGGGCTGGCCGGCGGCTCGGATTTTCCGGGAACCGTCTTCCCCTTCATCCTCCGAAACGTGGCCCTGCTCGGATGCGACTCGGACATGACGCCGATGGAGGAGCGGACGCGCGCCTGGGAGCTCCTGGTGAAGCATGTCGGGAAGCTGCACCTCGAAGACGTCACTGACGAGGTCCCGATGTCGCGACTGGCAGACTTCGCCCCTCGCATCGTCGATGGCCAGGTGCGAGGGCGAGTGGTGGTGAACGTGAATGCCTGAGCACGTGGTCCTCTTCACCCGTCGACTGCCGGAGGCGGTGGAGCGCCGCGCGGCCCGCGACTATCGGCTCATCCCCAACTCCGAGGACCGTCCACTCACCGCCGATGAGCTGGTCTCCCGCAGCGACGAGGTCGACGCGGTGGTGTGCACCGTGGCCGACAAGATGAACTCCGGCATCTTTCTCCGGCTCCCCGCGCGGGTTCGCATCGTGGCCAGCTTCGGCGTGGGAACGGATCACCTCGACCTCGCCGCGGCGAAGGCCCGGGGCGTGGTGGTGACCAACACCCCCGAGGTGCTGACCGATGCCACCGCGGAGATCGCGCTCCTCCTGCTCCTCGGGGCAGCACGTCGCGCGTACGAAGGACAGGAGTTGCTCCGGGCCGGCCGATGGACCGGCTGGGGTCCGACCCAGCTCATGGGACGCCAGCTGAGTGGCAAGCGCCTGGGCATCGTGGGCATGGGCCGCATCGGGCAGGCGATGGCCCGGCGAGCGCGCGGGTTCGGCGTGGAGCTCCATTACACCGACCAGCAGCGGCTTCCTCCCGAGAAGGAGGACGGAGCCGTCTTCCACGCCAGCGTCGAGGAGCTGCTGCCGCTGTCCGAGCTGCTCTCGCTGCACGCGCCGTCGACTCCCGAGACCCGGCACCTCCTCGATGCGCGCCGACTCGCCCTTCTGCCTCGCGGAGCGATCGTGGTGAACACCGCCCGCGGAGATCTGGTGGACGACGAGGCGCTGATCGCCGCGCTGCGCTCGGGTCAGGTCGGGGCCGCCGGAATCGACGTCTTCCAGGGCGAACCGGCGATCCATCCCGGGTATCGGACCCTGCAGAACGCCTTTCTCTTGCCACACATGGGTAGCGCCACGATCGAAACGCGCGAGGCGATGGGGTTCCGCGCCCTGGACAACGTGGATGCCGTGCTCTCCGGTCGCCCCGCACCGGACCGGGTGGCCTGAGCCGGAGCCGACGATTACCTCTGCGGCCCGTGCCACACCTCTTCGAACCGCTCACGCTTCGCTCCGTCACCCTCCCCAATCGCGTCGCGGTCTCGCCCATGTGCGAGTACAGCTCCGGGGACGGCTTCGCCAACGACTGGCACCTCGTCCATCTCGGATCGCGGGCGGTCGGCGGAGCGGGACTGGTGCTCACCGAGGCCACCGCCGTCGAGGCGCGCGGGCGTATCTCTCCCCGCGATCTCGGCCTGTGGAAGGACGCGCACGTGGAATTTCTCGCGCGCATCGTCGGCTTCCTCGAGAGCAAGGGCGCGGTGCCGGGCGTTCAGCTGGCTCACGCCGGTCGGAAGGGGAGCACCCTCGTTCCGTGGGAAGGCACCGGGGGCGTCGCTCCCGCCAACGGCGGCTGGGAGCCCATCGCCCCGAGCGCGATTCCGTTCTCCGACCGGACGATCACTCCGCGGACGATGACCGTCGAGGACGTGGCCGAGGTCGTTCGCGCCTTTGCCGCGGCGACGCGTCGCTCGGTCGCGGCGGGGTTCCGGGTGATCGAGCTGCACTTCGCCCACGGCTACCTGGTGCACGAGTTCCTGTCTCCGCTCTCCAACCAGCGGCAGGACGCCTACGGCGGCGGATTCGAGCAGCGGATCCGGCTCGCGCTGGAGATCACCCGGGCGGTGCGCGCCGAGTGGCCCGACCGGCTCCCGCTCCTGGCCCGGCTGTCCTGCACCGACTGGGTCGAGGGCGGGTGGACGCTGGACGAGAGCGTGGAGCTGGCACGACGCCTCGCCGCCGAGGGCGTGGATCTCGTGGACTCCACGTCCGGGGGCCTCGTCCCCTACGCGCGCATCGACGCGGTTCCGGGGTACCAGGTTCCGTTCGCGCGTCGGATTCGCAAGGAGGCCGGTGTTGCCACCGCGGCGGTCGGCCTCATCAACACGCCCACGCAGGCCGATGAGATCGTGCGCGCCGGGGACGCGGATCTGGTCATGCTCGCGCGGGCGATGCTCCGTGATCCGTACTGGCCGCTCCATGCGGCCGAGGAGCTCGGACACCCTGAGGCGCGTCGCGTCCCGGTCCAGTACATCCGCGCCTTCTGACCACCCCAGGTCAGCCCGCCATAGGTCCTCGGCCCGGGACGCTCTGACGGAGCGTGCCGCTCGCTGACTGACCTCGCCGGACGCGGGGACTGGCCCGGCACGGAGATGGCACAGGCGTGGCCGACGCAGGACCACCTCACCGGTTCATCGGTCCGGACGTCGAGGTGACTTCTGGAGGACGGTGCCCCCGGGCCACCTCGGCGGAGCATCGGGTATGCTGGGAAACACCGGGGAAGGCGGGTGGCGCGGGCCGGGGCTCACCCACCGGGCGGGTGAAATGCAGGACCGAGAGGAGCTCGGATGAGAAGGGCATCCCTGGTGCTCTGTCTCCTGGTCGGACCCGTGGCGGCGCAGGAGGCCGGGTCCCCGTCGCCTCCGCCCTCCACCGGGTCGAGTGCTGTCGAGGTCCCAGCACCGCCCCCGGCTCGCCACACCGCTCCGGTGGTCGAGCCCCCGGTTTATGCACCGCCGGCACCGCTCGCGCCTCCTGTCGTCGAGCCGCCAGCCTCCGCGCCACCTGCTGCCATCGCCCCGCAGGCGGCCGGTGCGCCAGGTCGCCCGGTCGCGAAGGCCGGAGCGACAGCCGAAGAACAGCAGCACCTCGGGCTCTTCTTTCACGTCGACGTCGGCGTCGGGTACCTGCGGACCAGCGGGTCGAAGGGCGGATCCACCTTCACGACCGAGGGCGCCGCGCTGGGCCTCGGCCTGGCAGTCGGCTGGTCGCCGAACGACGAATGGGCCCTTGGGCTCGAGTTCTGGAACTGGCGGTCACTCTCGACGAGTGGCCTCGGGTCCGACACATCGGTGGAGCTCCAGGCGCTCGGCCTGAACATCACGCGAAACTTCACCCCGGCCGACGTCTTCGCAACGATCGTCGTGTCGGGGACGCGCCTGGTCGTCACTGACGGCGGCGACTACGTCGAGTACGCCGCCTCGGACATCGGCTTCGGCTTCAAGGCGCTCCTCGGCAAGGAGTGGCGACTGAGCCCCTGGCTCCGCCTCGGCCTCGCGGGAGAGCTGTTCCTGTCCGTCAATCGGGACAGCGGACAGACGCTGCGCACGCTCGGCGGCGGTCTGGTGTTCTCGTGCTCCGGCCTCTAGGGCGCGCATGAATGGCACCAACGAGGTGTCACGAACGAGGTGTCTGACACCTCGCGCGCAGACACTTCGCACGCAGGACACGTGGCGAGCACACCTCAGGAGCCGCACCTGAGTGGCATCAACGAGGTGTGATCAACGAGGTGTCTGGCACCTCGCGGGGGCATCAACGAGGTGTCTGGCACCTCGCGGGGGCACCTCGCGGGGGCATCAACGAGGTGTCTGGCACCTCGCGGGGGCATCAACGAGGTGTCTGGCACCTCGCGGGCAGCACCTCGCGGGCGGACACCTCGTGGGTGTCCTCACGGGTCCATGACGAGGTGTCCATGACGAGGTGTCTGACACCTCGCGGAGGACACCTCGCGGAGGACACCTCGCGGAGACACCTCGCGGAGATACCTGGCGGAGGGGCGTCGCTGCAGGCGCCCGGAACGACAGACCTCTCTGGCCTCAGACCGTAATAACCAGAAAGTTTAAAGATTCCGGAGCAAGCCGAAAAACTTCGAGGTGTTGCCGCGCGGACTGCACTTGAGGCAGCGTCACACCCCTGGGTCAGTTGCTACACGCATCATCCACGAAGTCGCAACATGCCTCCTTTTCGCCACAGGCACCCCCTCCACGACGGCAACCCGGTGCTCGAGCATCTGGGTGCCCTCCCGGTCGCCATCCTCGAGACCGATGAGGAAGGGGTGCTCCGGACCTGGGCCGGCGCCGCGGAGCGGATGTTCGGCTGGAGCGCCGCGGAGGTCCTCGGCAGCCACCTCGATCGGCTCGAGCTCGTGCACGAGGCCGACATCGCCCTCGTCGACGCAGTCCTGGACCGGCTGAGGTCCGGTCACGACCCTCACCTCGTCCACCGCAACCGGGTGCGCACCCGCTCGGGGGAGATCCGCCACTCCGAATGGACCCGCATCGTCCTGGCTGGCCGTCCCGGGCGCCGTCCCGCCATCCTCTCCTACGTCGCTGATGTGACCGGGCAGGTCCAGATCGAGACCACCGCCCTCAGCGCCCGGGCCGACCTCGAGCGCTGGCTCCGCGCGAACCCCTCGGGCTGCTGCGGACTCGATCGGCAGTGGTTCATCACCCACTGGAACCCGGCGGCGGAACGAATGCTCGAGCGCAGTCGCGCCGAGGTCGTTGGACGTGAGGTCTGGGAGGTGTTCCCCGAGCTACGCGGCACCCCCTTCCATCTCGCCTTCGAGGAGGCCTTCGCCGACGGCCACCTCCGAGTGGTCGAGGACCGGGCGCCGCGCGGCCGCGCCTGGTACTCGGTCACCGCGGTTCCCTCGGCCCGTGGGCTGAACGTCTTCTTCAACGACGTCACCGGTCGGCGACAGCTCGAGCACGACCTGCTCTCGACCGAGGCCTTCCGCAACCGGCTCCGGCGCGTCTAGCGGCTCGACGGCCGCTGCGGGAACCAGTGTCCCGCAAGGGTCGCCATGACCAGCGTCAGCGCGTCCAGCACTCCGAAGGCGACGAGGTGGCGGAGCACCGTGGGCAGCGCCGGCAAGCGCGCTCCCAGCAGCAGCAACAGCACCGCGTGGAGCGCGACCGTCTGTCCCAGGGCGATCAGCCCCGCCAGGACCAGCGCCTCCTGGACGCGCTCTGCCCGGAAGCGAGCGAGGAACGCCGCTACCGCGATAAGGGCCACTGCGCCCCAGGCGAGCAGGGCCCAGGTCGGCGCGTCGGCGCGCACCATGAGCACGAACGCACCGGCGAGGAGCGCGGTGCCCACGGTGGCCGAAGCCACCGCCAGCGTGTGGCGACGGCGAGTCACGGCTCGACCCGGACCGACGCGCTCCCCAGCCACCCCGCGTCCAGCCTGACCTCCATCCCGGCAGCGAGCTGCTCGGCGACGGTCGCCGCTCCAGCCAGCACCACGCTGCCTGGCGGAAGAGACCGCCCCCGCGCGGTGAGCAACGCGCAGAGCTGCACGACCGAGCGCACCGGGTCCCCGGAGATGGCGGCCCCGGTGGCCCGCTGCCGCGGCGTCCCGTCGATGGACATCACCAGCTCCACCGAGACGAGGTCCCGTCCGTCCACTTCCACCCACCGCTCGGGAAGGACGACGTGCGACGAGGAGGCGTTGTCCGCCACCACGTCCGGCAGGCTGAAGTACTTGAAGTCGCGGTACCGCGAGTCGAGGATCTCCAGCGCCGGGCCCACGCCCGTGCACGCGGCGAGCACCCCGGCCCGGTCCGGCGTGGCCTGCAGGCCGCGGGCGAAGCGGAAGGCGATCTCCGGCTCGATCTTCGGGTGGAGCGTCCCCCGGAGGTGGAATGTCCCCCGCACCTCCATGGCGTCGGTGAGGACCCCATAGATGGGCGCATCGAGCGACATCTGCCGGCGCTTCGCCTCCGAGGTGAGGCCCATCTTCAGCCCGATGACCCGCTCGCCCCGGGCCTCGCGCAGCGCGATGCCGGCGTCCATCACCCGATACGCCTGGGGGAGGTCGAGGTCAGGGGCCTCGAGGGTCAGCCGCTCCACTTCCCGGCCGTGCCGCCGCGCGTCGTCCAGGTGACCCGCCAGGCGCTCGATGTCCATCTCACGTTCCTCCACTCACCGCCCGGGCCCCGGCGTGGCCCCGCGTGACGCATACTAGGAGAGACGGAGGGTTCATGGACGGCGTCCTCAACGTCATCGACGGTCGCGAGGTTCCAGCGCGCTCAGGGGCGACACTCCCCAACTGGGAGCCTGCCACCGGCGATCCGCTGGGCACGTTGCCGGACTCGGATGCCGCGGACGTCGCAACCGCAGTCGAGGCCGCTCGCCGGGCCTTCCCCGCCTGGAGCGCGACCCCGGCCCCGGTGCGAAGTCGCCTGCTCCGCAAGGTGGCCGACGGGCTTCGCCAGGCCCTGCCGGAGCTGGCACGGGCCGAGTCGGTGGACTCGGGGAAGCCCCTGTCCGTGGCAACCGATGTCGACATTCCTCGGGCCATCCTGAACTTCGAGTTCTTCGCCGACGCCGCCACTCAGTTCTCCAGCGAGTGCCACCCCATGGACGGGCACGCGCTGAACTACACGCTGCGCCATCCGCTGGGGGTCGTGGGGACCATCTCGCCCTGGAACCTCCCGCTCTACCTGCTCACCTGGAAGGTGGCGCCCGCGCTCGCGACTGGCAACACCGTCGTGGCCAAGCCCTCGGAGGTGACCCCCGTCACTGCCCACTGGCTGGGCCGGATCGCGCTCGAGGCAGGTCTGCCGCCGGGGGTGCTCAACATCGTCCACGGCCTCGGGCCGAAGGTGGGCGACGCCCTCTCCCGGCATTCCGAGGTGAAGGCCATCTCCTTCACCGGGAGCACCCGGACCGGCGCGGAGATCGCTCGCACCGCCGGACCGCTGTTCAAGAAGCTCTCGCTGGAGATGGGCGGGAAGAACCCGGTGGTCATCTTCGCCGATGCGGACCTCGACGCCGCGGTGGCGACCACCGTGCGCTCGAGCTTCGCCAACCAGGGCCAGATCTGCCTCTGCGGCCCGCGCATCTTCGTGGAGCGGAGCATCTACCCGCGCCTGCGTGAAGCGCTCGTCGAGCGGACCCGGGCGCTGAAGCTCGGGGACCCGCTCCTCCCCGAGACCGAGCAAGGGGCGCTGGTGAGCCGGGCCCACCTGGACAAGGTGCTGAGCTACCTCGCGCTCGCCCGCGAGGAGGGAGGCCGGTTCCTCACCGGCGGCCGTCAGGCCCGGGTCAGCGGCCGCTGCGAGAACGGCTGGTTCGTCGAGCCGACCCTGGTCGAGGGACTCGGCCCGGAGTGCCGCACCAACCAGGAAGAGATCTTCGGCCCAGTGGCGACGCTCATCCCCTTCGACTCGGAGGAGGAGGTCCTCCAGGCGGCCAACGGCGTCCCCTACGGCCTGGCCGCCTCGGTGTGGACGCGGGACCTGGTCCGCGCCCACCACTTCAGCGCCGCGCTGCAGAGCGGCATCGTCTGGGTGAACACCTGGATGCTCCGCGACCTGCGCACTCCCTTCGGGGGAATGAAGGACTCGGGGGTGGGGCGCGAGGGAGGCCAGGAGGCGCTCCGCTTCTTCACCGAGCCCCAGAACGTCTGCATTCATCTGCAAGGAGGTTGAAGGCCCATGGCGGACCGAGTGACCTCGCAGCGCGCCGCGCCCCCCGTGGGCGCCTTTCCCCACGCCCGGCGGGTGGGAAATCTCCTCTTCCTCTCCGGCATCGGACCGCGGGTACGCGGCAGCCACGACATCCCCGGGGTGACGCTGGACTCGCAGGGGAACGTCACCGACCACGACATCGCCATCCAGTGCAAGAGCGTCTTCGACAACGTGCGCGCCATCCTCGAGGACGCCGGGACCACCTGGGACCGGCTGGTGGACGTGACCGTCTTCCTCACCGACATGGAGAACGACTTCGCCGTCTACAACCGGCTCTGGGCGGAGTACTTCAAGGACGCCCAGCCGTGCCGGACCACGGTGGAGGTGACGCGGCTCCCCACGCCGATCGCCATCGAGCTGAAGTGCATCGCCACGATGCCGGAGTGACTCATGCCCTCGCTGCAAGCGCTCAACTTCAAGAAATGGATCGACGAGCACCGGCATCTGCTGAAGCCGCCGGTGGGCAACCAGCAGATCTGGGCCGACCGCGAGTTCATGGTGACGGTCGTCGGAGGACCGAACGCCCGCCGTGACTTCCACGTCAACGAGGGCGAGGAGTTCTTCTACCAGCTGGAGGGCGACATCTCGCTCCACGTGCTCGTGGACGGCAAGCGGGAGGTGGTCCCCATCCGCGAGGGGGAGATCTTCCTGCTACCGCCGAACGTGCCCCACTCGCCCCAGCGACCGCCGAACACGGTCGGCCTGGTGCTCGAACGACGCCGCCTCCCGCATGAGAAGGACTCGTTCCTCTGGGTCTGCGAGAAGTGCGGGAACGAGCTGTATCGCGAGTCGATCCACCTGACCGACATCGTCAAGCAGCTGCCCCCGGTGTTCGACCACTTCTACGGCGACGAGAAGAACACGACGTGCAAGAAGTGCGGCACGCGCGCGATGCGTGCCTAGCCCCGAGGTCGGATGACGGTCGTCGACGTTCACACCCATCTCCTGCCACCCGAGCTGCCCCGCTGGAAGGAGCGGTTCGGGTATGGCGGCTTCATCGGCCTCGAGCACACCGGCCCCTGCCGCGCCCGGATGGTGAAGGACGACGGCCAGGCCTTTCGCGAGGTGGAGGAGAGCCTCTGGTCCCCGGCGGCCCGGATCGTCGACTGTGACCGCGCCGGAGTGGACGTCCAGGTCCTGTCCACGGTCCCGGTGATGTTCTCCTACTGGGCGAAGCCGGAGGACGGAGCCGAGGTCGCGCGCTTCCTCAACGACCACCTGGCCTCGGTGGTCGCCGGGGCGCCGCGGCGCTTCCTCGGGCTCGGCACCCTTCCGATGCAGGCTCCGGCGCTGGCGGTGCGCGAGCTGGAGCGGTGCGTGAAGACGCTCGGGCTGTCCGGGGTGCAGATCGGCAGCCACGTCAACGACTGGAACCTGAGCGATCCGGCGCTGTTCGAGGTGTTCGCCGCCGCCGCCGAGCTGCAGGCTGCGGTCTTCGTGCACCCCTGGGACATGATGGGCGAGGCGCGGATGCGGCGGTACTGGCTACCGTGGCTGGTGGGGATGCCGGCGGAGGTCTCGCTCGCCATCTGCTCGGTCATCTTCGGCGGGGTCCTGGAGCGGCTGCCCTCGCTGCACATCGCCTTCGCGCACGGCGGTGGCGCCTTCCCCGGAACGCTGGGGCGCATCCAGCACGGATTCGAGTGCCGGCCCGACCTCGTGGCGGTCGACAACCCGCTGCCACCCCGCACGTACCTGGGACGCTTCTGGGTGGACAGCCTGGTACACGATCCGGACATGCTCCGGCTCATCGTGAAGCTGTTCGGGGAGGACCGGGTGATGCTGGGCAGCGACTATCCCTTCCCGCTCGGCGAGTCCGAGCCGGGTTCGCTGATCCGCTCGGTTCCGGAGCTGGCCACCGCACAGGCGCGCCTGCTGGGCGAGAACGCGCTGGCCTGGCTCGGACGACCGGGGCGGTCATGCTGACCGTCGAGGAGGGCCGCCAGCTCGCCGAGGACCTGGACGCCCGCGACGCGCTCGGCCCCCTGCGTGACTCGTTCCTGTTCCCCCGCGGTCCGGACGGTGCGCCGGTGGTGTACCTGACCGGAAACTCGCTCGGGCTCCAGCCCCGGACCGTGCGGGACCGCGTGGAGGAGGTGCTGAAGGACTGGGCCGACCGCGCGGTCGAAGGCCACGTGCTCGGCGACTCGCCGTGGCTGCCCTACCACCGCTTCCTCACGGCCTCCACGGCGCGGCTCGTCGGCGCGCAGCCGGACGAGGTCGTGGTGATGAACACCCTCACCGTCAACCTGCATCTGTTGATGGTCTCGTTCTACCAGCCGACCGCCGGCCGCCACCGCATCCTCTACGAGGCCAGCGCCTTTCCTTCGGACCGGTACGCGTTCGCGAGCCAGGCGCGCTTCCATGGCTTCGACCCCGGGGAGGCGCTGGTACCGCTCTCGCCGCGGCCCGGTGAGGACCTGCTGCGGCCCGAGGACCTGCTCGAGGCCATCGCCCGGGAGGGTGAGCGGCTGGCGCTGGTGCTGATCGGCAACGTGAACTACCTCACCGGTCAGGCGTTCGACGTCGGCGCCATCACCCGCGCCGGTCACGCGGTGGGAGCCACGGTGGGCTTCGACCTCGCCCACGGCGCAGGGAACCTCGTCTTCCAGCTCCACGACGACGGTCCGGACTTCGCGGTGTGGTGCTCGTACAAGTACCTCAACGGCGGCCCCGGCGCGCTCGGCGGAGCGTTCGTTCACGCCCGGCACCGCGAGGCGCGGGGACTTCCACGCTTCGAGGGGTGGTGGGGGCACGACGAGGCGAGCCGCTTCGAGATGGGGCCGCGATTCCAGGGCATGCCCGGTGCCGACGGATGGCAGCTCTCGAACCCGCCCATCCTCTCCATGGCTGCCCTGCGGGCCTCGATGGACCTCTTCGACGCGGTGGGGATGACCGCGCTCCGCCGCAAGTCCGAGCGGCTCACCGGGCTCATGGACCGGATGGTTCGCAGCCTGCCGGGGGTCGAGGTCATCACCCCGGCCGATCCCGCCCAGCGTGGAGCACAGCTGTCGCTGCGCATCCGCGACGCACGCGGCCTGGTGTACCGGCTCGCGATGGCCGGCATGGTCTGCGACTACCGGGAGCCGGACATCGTGCGCGCCGCGCCCGCCCCGTTCTACACTCGCTTCGTCGACGTGGTCCGATTCGCCGAGGTGCTCCGGAGCCATGTCCAGGGGAAGTGAGCGGACGGTGCTCGCCGGGGCCGGCCTCGTCGGCTCGCTCCTGGCGCTCTTCCTCGCACGGCGGGGGAAGGCGGTGGAGGTCTTCGAGCGCCGGCCGGACCTGCGGCGGGAGCAGATCTCCGCGGGCCGGAGCATCAACCTCGCGATCAGCGTGCGTGGCCTGCACGCGCTCGCGCAGGTGGGACTGGAGCAGGACGCCCTCGACCACGCCATTCCGATGCCGGGGCGGATGATCCACGCGCGGGACGGGGGACTCACCTTCCAGGCGTACGGGAAGGACGACAGCCAGTGCATCCACAGCATCTCGCGAGGGTTGCTCAACCGGATGCTTCTCGATGCGGCCGAGGAGACGGGGCGGGTGCGCCTGGCCTTCCGCCGCCGCGTGCTGGCGCTGGACCTCGAGCGCCGCGAGCTCACCGTCGAGGTGGACGGCGCGCACACCGAGCGCGTCGAGGGCGCAGTCGTCTACGGCACGGACGGAGCAGGCTCGGCGGTGCGGCCAGCGGTGGTCGAGGCGCGGGGCGGCGTGTCCCAGGAGTCGCTCCTCGCCCACGGCTACAAGGAGCTCACGCTTCCCGCCGCTCCCGAAGGGCGCTGGCGCCTGGAGCGGAACGCGCTGCACATCTGGCCGCGTGGCGACTTCATGCTCATCGCGCTGCCGAACGAGGACGGGAGCTTCACCTGCACCCTGTTCCTGGCCTTCGAGGGCTCCCCGAGCTTCGCCACGCTGGAGGCGCCCGGGGCGGTGCGGGCCTTCTTCCGTGAACACTTCGGGGACGTCGAGCCGATGCTCCCCGACCTCGAGGCGCAGTTCGCCGCCAACCCCACCGGGTCGATGGTCACCGTGAAGTGTTCGGCGTGGCACGCTGGGGACACGGCGCTGCTGCTCGGAGACGCGGCCCACGCGATCGTCCCCTTCTTCGGCCAGGGCATGAACTGCGGCTTCGAGGACTGCGTGGTGCTGGACGGCCTGGAGGCGGAGGCCGCCCCGCGAGGGGAAGTCTTCGCCCGCTTCGAGGCGCTCCGGAAGCCGAACGCCGATGCCATCGCCGACATGGCGGTGGAGAACTTCCTGGAGATGCGCGCCAGCACCGCCGACCCCCGCTTCCTCCTGGAGAAGGCCATCGAGAAGCGGCTCCTGGCCGAGCTTCCCGGCGAGTTCGTCTCCCGCTACGCGCTGGTCACCTTCAGCCGGGCTCCTTACCGCGTGGCCTACGACGCGGGCCGCATCGCCTCGGGCATCGTCTCCGAGCTGGCCGAGGGCGTACGCTCCGCCGCGGAGGTCGACCTCGGTCGCGCGCGGGCGCTGGTCACCGAGCGGCTCACCCCCTTCCTGCGCGAGAGGCTCTGATGGACCTCGGACTGAGAGATCGCCGGGCATTGATCCTCGGAGCATCGGCCGGTCTCGGACGGGCGGTGGCGGCGGCGCTGGTGGCCGAAGGAGCCCGGGTGGCGATCTGCGCCCGCAACAAGGCTCGGGTGGAAGCCGCGGCGCGCGAGCTCGGCGCCCGGGTCGGGCTCCCCTGCGACCTGTCCGTGCCCGGCGCGGCCACCGCGCTGGTGGACACCGCGAAGCAGCGGCTGGGCGGGGTGGACATCCTCGTGACCAACACCGGAGGGCCCCCGAAGGGTCGCTTCGACGAGATCACCGACGAGATGTGGCAGCAGGGCTTCCAGTCCCTGTGGCTCGGCGCCGTGGACGCCATCCGCGCGGCGCTCCCCGGAATGCGCAAGCAGCGCTGGGGGCGGATCCTTCTGGTGACCTCCACCGCGGCGAAGGAGCCCATCCCGGGGCTCTCGGTCTCCAACGGGCTCCGCGCAGGTCTCCTCGGGCTGGTGAAGTCGCTCGCGCCCGAGGTGGCCGAGGAGGGAGTGACGGTGAACGCGCTGCTCCCGGGCTACACCGCGACCGAGCGCATCGCCGAGCTGGGGGTCCCCGAGGAGGAGCTGGCCGAGCACATCCCCACCCGGCGGCTCGGGCGCCCCGAGGAGCTTGCCGCGATGGCGGCGTTCCTCGCCTCGGAGCAGGCCGCCTACGTGACGGGGCAGGCGATCGCCGTGGACGGCGGATACCTGCGGGGGCTGTGACCTAGGACGGCTGCGGCAGGCGATATCGCCTCGAGGCGCCCGCGAGCAGCGATGCCGCCTGGTCCGCAATGCGCGTGACCAGCTCACCGGCCGGAGGGAGATCGGTGATCAGATCCACTGCTTCTCCGGCGATGACCGCCGCGGTGTCGAAATCGCCGACGGCCCGGGCCTCGGCGTACCTCACTGCCTCGCCCTCGTTTTGCAAGAGTTCCGCTTCCCGACCACGCCAGCGCTCGGAGAACGCGTTCTGCAGCACCCGTCCACAGTACGGAGCTGGCCACACCCGTCGCCGCACGATGTCGAAGAGGATGCTGCGGATCGTCCGATCCCCGCTGGCTGCCAGGATCCGGCGCTTCGCCTCCTCCGGGGCGGCGGCTTCCTGGGTGGCGTAGAAGCGGGTGCCGATCAGCGCTCCGTCCGCTCCGAGCATCAGCGCCGCGGCGAGACCGCGGCCATCGGCGATCCCGCCGGCGGCGGCCACCACGAGTCCGGGCTCAGCGTCGACGACCGCCGGAACGAGCGGCAGGGTGCCTCGGGCAATCCCGTGACCACCGCCTTCGGCCCCCTGCGCGACCAGGATGTCCGCTCCGCTCGCGCTGGCCTCCCTTGCCTGGGCAAGGGTCTGGACCTGACAGATGAGCAGGGCCCCGCCCCGCTTGATCTTCTCGGCGTGGGGGGCCACCTCACCGAACGAGAGCATGACCGCCGGCGGCCTCCGTTCCATCACCAGATCGAGCAGCCGAGGCTGCCGAGCCAGGCTCCAGGTGATGAAGCCGACCCCGACCCGGGCATCACCGGCGGCATCCATCTCTCGCTCGAGCCAGGCCTCGTCACCGTACCCACCACCGATGATCCCGAATCCGCCCGCGCGGCTCACCGCCGCCGCGAGTCGCCCGTCGGAGACGAGATCCATCGGAGCGAGAAGGATGGGGTGCTGGATATCGAGCAATTCCGTCAGGCGAGTGGCGATCGGCATGGCGTCGCTCCCGAGCGATCCGTTCGTGACCTCCGCGCCTTGTACCTCACCCTGCCCTGCGCCCGAGCCCACCCTCCGAGGCGGCAGTCCGGGCAGTCGGCGATCAGTCCACGATGAACACGGTCGCGCCCGTCGCGGTCGACGAGCGGTGGCGCTCGGCGCCGTCCGCCACCTGGTAGCTCGTCCCGGGTGTCAGCGTGAATCGCCGACCGTCCTCCAGCTCGGTGTGCAGCTCGCCCGAGAGGCAGAAGAGGATGTGACCCTTCCCGCACCAGTGGTCCGCCACGTACCCGGGCGAGTACTCCACCATCCGGACGCGGACCTCGCCGAACTGCCGCGTCCTCCACGTCGCGAACCCGGGGTCGCCGCGCCGCTCGGTGCGCTCCACCGCCGCCCAGTCGGTCAGCCCGAAGGGGATGTCGCTCATTCGCATCGGGTCAGGGCGCTCCGAGCGCGTCCACCACCTGCGGCCAGATCTTGGACTTCGGGTCGATGACGTCGAAGTGGTCGGCGTCCTCCGGCATCAACAGGCGGACATCGTCGCCGGCCTTTCTTGCGCGCTCCGCGAAGCTCCGGTTCATCGCCAGCGGCACGACGTTGTCCTTCGTCCCGTGGATGACCACGGTCGGCAGCTGGAGCGGGAGATGGTCGGCAGGTGAGCCGTCGGCGTAACGCGCCGGCTGTTCGCGGGCGGTCCCGCCCAACAGCTCGAGGGTCACGTGTCTGCTGAGCTTGAGCCTGTCGCACTCCACCAGGTCCGACACCGGCGCGAGCCCCACCACCCGTCGCGGCCGCCATCCCGGACGCCTCAGCGCGTCCGGGGTGGAGGAGCGAGTCACCGCCCACAGCGCCAGGTGCCCGCCCGCCGAGTGACCCATCCACACCGCACGTCCCAGGTCCAGGCCATGCTTCTCTCCGAGACCCGGGAGCGCATCCAGCGCTGCGCTCACGTCGGTCAGCGTCCCCGGCCAGGCGCCTCCCGCCTCGCCAATCTTCCGGAACTCGAGGGCCACGGTGGCCCAGCCACGCCGAGCGAGGTCGGCGCAGAGGTGCCCCACATGCCCGGCGTCGTAGGCCGCGCGCCAGAACCCGCCGTGAATCATCACCAGCGTACGCAGCCGCTCGTTCCCCGGTGGCCGGCGGATCCACACGTGCTGGGACGGCGCTCCCCCGTACGCCTCACGAACGCCTGGAGGAGGGGGCGTGGTCAGGACCCAGTTCTCGGACATTCCGGCGCACTCGACGCCAGCCCGTCCGGACGGTCAAGGCAAACCGCAGCATCAGCGCGGCCGGCGCTCCTGGTCCTGCGGCTTCGCCCCCACCGTGCCGGATGCGTACCGCGCTCCGAAGACCGCGCTCCTCGGGAAGACTGCATCGATCTCGGCCAGGTCCTCCCGGCCGAGGCGGACGTCGAGGGCCCCGAGGTTCTCCTCGAGGTACTTGCGGCGCTTGGTTCCCGGAATGGGGACCACGTCGTCTCCCTGCGCCATCACCCACGCCAGGGCGAGCTGCCCCGGGGTGCAGCCCTTCCGGCTCGCGAGCGCACCCACCTTCTCGACCAGCGCGAGGTTCTTCTGGAAGTTCTCACCCTGGAAACGCGGGCTGTTCCGGCGGAAGTCGTCCGGGGCGAAGTCGGCCGGCGTGCGGAGCTGACCGGTGAGGAAGCCGCGGCCCAGCGGGCTGTAAGGGACGAGCGTGATGCCCAGCTCCCGGCACGCCTGTAGCGGACCGTCCTCGGGGTCGCGAGTCCACAGCGAGTACTCGCTCTGGAGGGCCGCGATCGCATGCACCTTCGCCGCGCGCCGGATGTTCTCGGCAGTCGCCTCGGAGAGGCCCAGCGCACGCACCTTCCCTTCCTTCACCAGCTCCGCCATGGCGCCGACGGTCTCCTCGACGGGCGTCGAGGGGTCCACCCGGTGAAGGTAGTAGAGGTCGATGACCTCCACGCCCAGGCGGCGCAGCGAGGCCTCGCAGGCGCTACGCACGTACTCCGGCTTGCCATTCAGCGAGCGGCGAGTGGCGTCGTTCGGCGCCGCGGGGTCCCGCGTGAAGCCGAACTTGGTGGCGAGGACGATCTCCTTCCTCCGCCGCCGCAGGATGTCCGCGAGCAGCTCCTCGTTCTTGCCCGCGCCGTAAAAGTCCGCGGTGTCGAAGAAGCTGATCCCACGATCCACCGCCAGCTCCAGCGTGGCGCGTGACTCGGCCTCGTCCGCGGGGCCGTAGAACTCGGACATCCCCATGCACCCGAGTCCCATGCGGGAGACCTTCAACCCCGACTTTCCGAGCGGTCGCTGTTCCATGAGCGGCCACAATGTCGTCCGGGCGGACGGCGTGCAGCCAAAAACGGCGCGACCGGCCGCCCGAGATCTCTGGGGCGGCCGGTCGCCCCCCGGGCACAGCGCAGAGTCGCGGGGCTGCGCGTACCCTCCGGAAAACCCACCGATTGGAGCCGGTGAAGTCCCGGGCCACCCTTCAGACGACGATGGTCCGGTCAACACCACAGCCTGACTTCGGGGTGGTCGGGCGGGACGGCCCGTCGCCTCGGCGGGCGGTGACCCACGTGGCCCAGCCACCCCTGCTGCACCCCCGGCGCGACACCCCCAGTCCGGGCTGGGAGAGCGGCGTGTGGGTCCGCATCCAGCGGCGCCGCCGGTACCGCCGCGCGGGACTGGCGTTGGCGGTGGCCGCCGCGTGCGCAGGCGCCCTCCTTGCCCGGCGGGTCGTCCAGGACGCGCCCTCACCCGTCCGCCTGCAGGTCGCGCTGCAGAGCCCTGCCCGCGGCGACGGGAGCGCTCCCCCGGATGCCCGCTGGCGGATGAGCTACGAGGGAGCCGAGCTGCGGGTCTACCGGAACGCGCTCGGGGTCCTGCTCCGCTGTCCAGGCGAGCCCGCGTGCCGCGCAAGCCCGGGCGGAGGCACGGCGACCGTGGTCCTCGACGCTCCGGGCGAATACCGTGCGCTCGTGTTCTCTCGCTCACTCGCCGGCGGGGGTCGCACGCTGCAGGAGGATCTCCTGACCGCGCGCGGCCGCGGCGACCTGGTCGAGCTCTCCCCGTCCCTGGTCGTCTACTGACGACGCGGTAACGAACGACCCGCTCGGGAGTCCGTCCGACGGGGTCGACCATGACGGGCCGGCCGGCCGCCGCCCCGAGGGAGGTCTCTTGGCGCCGCCGTCGTTCCTGGCTTATGCCTTCAGGGAACCCGTGACCGGCCCGCTATCCTCGAACGAGTCTCTCCGTGACGCGCTCGGTCGTCCTCTGAAGAGCCTCCGGCTCAGCGTCACCGACCGGTGCAACCTGCGCTGCAGCTACTGCATGCCGGAGCCGGAGTACGTCTGGTTGCCCAAGAAGGAGCTCCTCACCTTCGAGGAGCTGGACCGCATCACCGGCATCTTCTGCTCCCTCGGTGTGGACAAGGTCCGGCTGACCGGCGGCGAGCCGCTGCTCCGCTCGGAGATCACCACCCTGGTCCGTGAGCTGGCGAGCCGGCCAGCGGTGCGCGATCTGGCGATGACCACCAACGGCGTGCTCCTCGCCGAGCGAGCGCGCGCGCTGCGGCAGGCCGGCCTCCGGAGGCTCACCGTCAGCCTCGACACGCTGCGCCCCGATCGGTTCGTCGCGCTCACTCGCGCCGACCACCATGCGCGGGTCCTCGCCGGCATCGAGGCCGGGCGCGCCGAGGGCTTCCCCCTCAAGCTGGACACGGTGGTGGTCCGGGGAACGAACGACGACGAGGTCCTGGACCTGCTCGCCTTCGCTCGCGAGCTCGGCGCGGAGATCCGGTTCATCGAGTACATGGACGTGGGCGGAGCCACCCGGTGGACCCGCGAGCAGGTGGTGTCCCGCGCCGAGATGCTCGCGGCGATCTCCGCCGCGCACGGAACCGTCGAGCCGGTCGGCGCCCAGGGGTCCGACCCGGCGGAGCGCTTCCGGCTACCGGACGGGACGACCTTCGGAATCATCGCCTCCACCACGACGCCGTTCTGCCGCGCCTGCGACCGGAGCCGGCTCACCGCCGACGGGACCTGGTACACCTGCCTCTACGCCCGCTCGGGGGCGAACCTCCGCGCCGCGCTCCGCAGCGGGGCGAGCGACGCGGAGATCGCCTCGCTCCTCCGGGTGGGCTGGCGCGCGCGGACCGACCGCGGAGCCGAGCAGCGACTGCAGCTCGAGCAGCGGGGCGCCCTGGCCGCCCCGACCGAGCTCCGACAGGATCCGCGGCTCGAGATGCACACCCGCGGGGGCTAGCGCGTGCGTGCGCCGTCGCCCGCCGTCGAGGACGCCGATTCGGCGCTCGCGCTGCTCCTCTCCGCGGCCCGCGGAGCCCAGGCCTGCGGCTATGGCGCCGAGGACACCGAGCGCCTGGTGAGCGAGCTCGCCGCGCAGCTCGGGATGGCGGACGTCCAGATCTCGAGCCTGCCCACCCAGCTGACGCTCGCCATCGGCATCCCGGGACAGCAGCGGGTGGTTCTCCTGCGCACCGAGCCGAGGTCGGTGGACCTCGGCCGCATCGTCCGCCTCGATGCGGTGGCGCGGGAGGTCAAGGCCGGGCGGATCGGCCCGAGGGAAGCCAGCGTCCGCATCGACGCCATCTCCCGCTCGCCGCTTCCGTACACCCCGCCGGTGATGATCTTCGGCTACTGCCTGGCCGCCGCTGCGGCGGTGCTGCTCTTCGGCGAGGACCTGCCCGAGGCGTTCACCGCCGCCGTGGCAGGGCTGACTGTCGGCGCCATCGCCGTCGTCCGCTCCCGGGTGCGAGAGCTGGACCTCGCCGCCGAGCTCGTCTCCGCGCTCCTCGCCGGGTTCATCGCCCAGGCGGCGTCGGCGCGGATCTGGCCGCTGGACCCCCGGGTCGCCACCCTCGGGGCGGTGGTGGTCCTCCTGCCGGGCTTCACCCTCACCCAGGGGGTCCGCGAGCTGCAGACGCGCAACCTCCTCTCCGGTCTGGCTGGTCTGGGCGCTGCTTCGGTGACGTTCCTCGCGCTGGTCATCGGCGCCGTGCTGGGAGGAGACCTCGGTGCGCGCGCGTTCGGCCCGGCGCGCGTCCCCGCGGTGGAGCTCCCGTCCTGGCTGTTCCTGCTGGGCGCCGCAGCGCTGGGCCTGGCGGCGGTGGTGGTGCAGCGGGCACCTCGTCACGAGGCGCCGACCGTGGTCGCCTCGGCGCTGCTGGCCGCCGCGGTCAGCAAGGCGGTCTCCCGGAACGTGGGTCCGGCCCTGGGAGCATTCGTGGGCGCGCTGGCGATCGGCCTGGTCGCTCACCTCAACGCCTGGCTGCGAGCCAGGCCGGTGTGGCTGGTCACCATCCCCGGGGTCCTGGTGCTCGTCCCGGGGAGCATCGGCTACCGGAGCCTCCTCGACCTCGTGAACCATGACGTGGCGACGAGCCTCGAGACGGGCGTCCAGATGATCCTCACCGCGGCTGCCATCGTCTTCGGCCTGCTCCTGAGCGATGCCCTCGGCGCGCGCTTGCGGCGGTAGGGCCTCGCCAGGCTCAGCTGCCGTTCCGGGGCGCCGGCCGGCCGAACAGCTCGGTGCGCGCCGTCTCGGTGATCGCCACCACCGCCGGGTGCTTGAGCTTCCGCTCGACGGTGAGCGCCCAGTACCGCTCGCGCACTCCCTCCAGCGTTCCCACCGCCTCGACGCCGAACGCGCTCCGGACCTCGGACTCCACCGCCTCGGGAGCGGGGAAGACGCCCACCCCGGCCTCCCCGAAGGACTCCATCAGCGCGCTGTCCTGGAACTCGCCGATCACCCGCGGGCGGATGCCGCGGCTCTCGAACCAGTGGGCCATCGAGCGCTGCAGGGCCGCGCCATCGGCGGCGGTCAGCAGCGGGACGCCCTCCATCGACCTCGGAAATCCCGGCGAGAGCTTCCTGGCCATGGAGGGACGGGCGAACAGCCCCACGCCGCACTCTCCGAGCAGGTGGCTGTAGGCCCGCACCGGCGAGGGCGCCGGCGTGTCCGAGAGGACCAGGTCGAGGCTGTGGGCGGCGAGCTCGGCCACCAGCCGCTCGGGTCGGGCCTCGAGGACCACCAGCTGCACGGGCTCGTCCGTTTCGAGCGCCGGGACGAGCAGCCTGTGCGCCACGCGCTTCTCCACCGAATCCGATACGCCCACCACCAGCCGCCGCGGGCGAGCCACGGGACGGCCCTTGAGGGTGTCCTGCAGCTCGCGGCCGAGGTTGAAGATCTCGTCCGCGTAGCGGAAGACGACCTGGCCCACGTCGGTCATCACCAGGGAGCGTCCCTGGCGCTCGAACAGCTTCTCCCCGAAGGCGTTCTCCAGTGCCTTGATCTGACCGCTGACCGTGGGCTGGGCCAGCCGGAGCACCTTGCTCGCCTTGGACACCCCACCCTCGCGGACGACGGTCCAGAAGTAGAAGAGATGGTGGTAGTTGAGCCAGTCCATCGCCACCGCCCTCTCATCGGGAAGAAGAATGGATTGCTGCGAGTTTATCGATTTGCCGATGGGTCCTCCCGGTCTTAACCAGGATGGGCACGGAGGTCACGCGTTCGATGAACCAGCTCAAGACCGTTCTGCTCCTGGGCATCCTGTCGGCGATCCTGGTCGGGATCGGCGGCGCCCTGGGGCCCAACGCGCTCGGCATCAGCATCGGGCTCGCGGTGGTGATGAACCTCGGCGCCTACTTCTTCAGCGACCGGATCGTCCTGGCCATGCACCGGGCCCGGGAGATCTCTCTGGCCGAGTCCCCGGAGCTCCACCGGATGGTGGAGGAGCTCGCCGCGCGCGCCGGGATTCCGAAGCCGCGCCTGTATCTCATCCCCGAGGCCCAGCCGAACGCCTTCGCCACTGGCCGGAATCCCGAGCACGCCGTGGTCGCGGTCACCTCCGGCATCCTCGAGGTGCTGGACCGCCGCGAGCTCCGGGGGGTGCTTGCACACGAGCTCGCCCACGTGAAGAACCGGGACATCCTGGTCTCGAGCATCGCCGCCACCGTGGCCGCGGCCATCACCTACGTGGCGCATGCGGTGGGCTTCTTCGGGATGGGCAGCTCGGACGAGGACGGCCCCTCGCCCGCGCAGGCGCTGCTCCTGGCGATCGTGGCGCCCATCGCGGCCACGCTGATCCAGCTGGGCATCTCCCGCTCGCGGGAGTACGGCGCCGACGCCACCGGGGCGGAGGTCTCCGGCGACCCCGAGGCCCTCGCCCGGGCGCTGGAGAAGCTGGACCAGGCGGCGCACGCCATCCCGGCCCCGATGCAGCCGGCCACCGCCAGCCTCTTCATCGTCAACCCCTTCTCGGCGACCGAGGGCGTCCTCAACCTCTTCTCCACCCACCCCTCGATGCGGGAGCGCATCCGGCGCCTCCGCACGATGCAGGTCTCGTCCGGCGGGTGGCCGGTGGGAGCCCGTGACGCGACCGTCCACGCGCGCTGGTGAGAGACGACGCCCTCAGCTGCGGCGCGTGGCCAACCTCATCGTGGGCTGGGCCGTGGTCGTCGTTGGAATCATCCTGATCCCCCTGCCCGGCCCGGGGTGGCTGATCGTGGGGATCGGGCTCCTGGTGCTCGGCCGGGAGGTCCGATGGGCGCGGGCAGCCCTGGCGCGCCTGGAGCGCTTCATGCGCCGTCACGGCATGCGGACCTCGCTCCGGCGCCTGATCGCCCGGAGGCAACGCGAGCGCGCGCGCGAAGCAGTGGAACGCGCGCGCGTGCGCGAAGCATCGGTTCAACCGATGGATTCACACTGAAATATCTGCTTGTCCGAAGGCTTTCGGCGGCGCAGATCGAGCCTGTCCAATGCTGTCCGTCGCCACGCTGGGAAGCTGGCCCCTGTGGGCGGGCTTTCTCGCCTTCATCGCCCTGATGCTCGCCCTCGACCTGGGGGTGTTCCACCGCAAGGCCCACGCCGTCTCCCTTCGTGAGGCTGCCGTCTGGAGCGGGGTATGGATCGGGCTGGCCGCGATCTTCGCCTTCGGCGTCTTCCACTTTTTCGGACCCCAGCGGGGCCTGGAGTTCACCACCGGGTACCTGATCGAGAAGGCGCTGAGCGTCGACAACATCTTCGTGATGGTCGTGCTCTTCGGCGCCTTCGCGGTTCCGGCGCACCAGCAGCACCGCGTGCTGTTCTGGGGAATCCTCGGCGCGCTGGTGATGCGGGCGGTGTTCATCCTCGCCGGCACGGCGCTCATCGCCCGGTTCCACTGGACGATCTACGTGTTCGGCGTCTTCCTCGTCTTCACCGGGGTGAAGATGCTCCTCTCCCGCGGCGAGGAGGGCCACCCCGAGAACAACGTGCTGGTGCGCCTGGCCCGGCGCGTGCTGCCGGTCGCCCCGGGCGGGGACATGACACACTTCTTTGCCCGGGCGGGCGGAAGATGGAGGGTGACCCCGCTGTTCCTGGCTCTGGTAGCGGTGGAATTCACCGACCTCATCTTCGCGGTGGATTCCATCCCGGCGGTTCTCGCCATCAGCCGGGACCCGTTCATCGTCTTCACCTCGAACATCTTCGCAATCCTGGGGCTCCGGTCCCTGTACTTCCTCCTGGCTGGCGTGGTTCACAGGTTCCGTTATTTGAAGGTGGGTTTGGCCCTGGTGCTGGTTTTCGTTGGGGTCAAGATGGCAATCGTGGACCTCTTCAAGATCCCGGTGGGTGTGTCGCTGGCGGTGGTCGGGCTATTGATCACCGGCTCGATCCTCTCGTCGCTGGTTGCGGACGGGCGGCAGCGAAGACCTCAGGAAAGGACGGCGACGTCGTGAACAAGACGCGGTTCAACATCGCTTACGCGCTGATCGCGGTGCTCGCTGTGCTCTTCATCCAGGATTGGGTGCGCACCAGCCAGTCCGTCGCCGTCATTCCTTACAGCCAGTTCCAGAAGCTCCTCGACGAGAGGAAGGTCGCCGAGGTCACCGTCGGCGAGGACCAGATCAAGGGCACCCTGAAGGAGCCCATCGAGGGCGGGAAGACACACTTCGTCACCGTCAAGGTGGACAAGGACATTGCCGAGGCCCTGGAGAGGGCGGGCGTGAAGTTTGGCGGGCAGGTGCAGAACACGTGGTTCACGGCGCTGATGGGCCTCGTGGCCCCCACCCTCTTCTTCTTCCTGGTCTGGGCCATCGTCATGCGCCGCATGGCCGGCCGGATGGGCGGGGGCGGCGGAGGGCTGCTCGCCATTGGGAAGAGCAAGGCCAAGGTCTTCGTCGAGACCGACGTGAAGACCCGCTTCGCGGACGTGGCCGGGGTCGACGAGGCCAAGGCCGAGCTGGCAGAGGTCGTGGAGTTCCTGAAGAACCCCGAGCAGTACTCGCGACTCGGCGGCCGGATGCCCAAGGGCGTGCTGCTGGTGGGACCGCCGGGAACCGGAAAGACGCTGCTCGCTCGCGCGGTGGCGGGCGAGGCCGGTGTTCCCTTCTTCTCCATCAGCGGAAGCGAGTTCGTGGAGATGTTCGTCGGCGTGGGTGCGGCCCGCGTCCGGGACCTCTTCGAGCAGGCCCGGGGCAAGGCCCCGTGCATCATCTTCATCGACGAGCTGGACGCGCTCGGCCGCGCACGCGGGGCCTCGGGCCTGGTGGGCGGTCACGACGAGAAGGAGCAGACCCTCAACCAGCTGCTGGTCGAGCTGGACGGCTTCGACCAGAGCGCGGGCATCGTCCTCATCGGCGCCACCAACCGGCCGGAGATCCTCGATCCGGCGTTGCTCCGGGCAGGCCGCTTCGACCGTCAGGTCCTGGTGGATCGCCCTGACCGGCAGGGCCGGGTGGCGATCCTGCAGGTCCACATGAGGCGGGTGAAGCTCGCTCCCACGGTGGACCCCGATCAGATCGCAGCCCTCACCCCGGGCTTCACCGGCGCGGATCTCGCCAACCTGGTCAACGAAGCGGCGCTCAGCGCCACGCGGCGGAAGGCCGAGGCAGTGGAGCGGCAGGACTTCGACGCGGCCATCGAGCGGATCGTGGCCGGCCTGGAGAAGAAGAACCGGCTCCTCAACCCGCGAGAGCGGGAGATCGTCGCCTTCCACGAGATGGGCCACGCCCTGGCCGCGGCGGCGACCACGAGCGTGGACCCGGTCCACAAGGTGAGCATCATCCCCCGCGGCATCGGGGCCCTGGGTTACACGCTCCAGCGGCCCACCGAGGACCGCTACCTCATGACCCGGGAGGAGCTGGAGGGGAAGCTGGTGGTTCTGCTGGGCGGCCGTTCCGCCGAGGGGCTGGTGTTCGAGCACACCTCGACCGGCGCCTCGGACGACCTGGCGAAGGCCACCGACATCGCGCGGAGCATGGCCACGCGCTACGCGATGGTTCCGGGGCTGGGGCCGGTGTCCTACGACAACGAGAGAGAGAGCTACCTCGGCCCGGGCGCGATGAGCCGGCGGACCTTCAGCGAGGAGACCGCCCGCGAGATCGACCTGGCCGTCCGGGAGATCGTCCAGAACGCCTCGGAGCGTTGCCGCACCCTGCTCGCCCAGCGCCGGCAGACGCTGGAGAAGGCGGCGCGACTCCTGCTCGAGAAGGAGACTCTCACCGACGTCGAGCTGAAGCCGCTCTTCGACGAGGCCCGGAACGAAGCCGCCCAGGCCGTGCCGCGCGTCGTCTCGAGGTCCTGACCGCTCGGGAGACGAGTTGTTTGCAACACCCTGCTACGCTCCTGACACCAAGGAAGGTGCCATGAGCGACAAGTCGAACCAGGAGCCGCGCAGCGTGGTGGTGTCCGGACCGGCCACGGGGTTCCGGACCGACGTCGAGGTCGGGGGTCACCACCTCGTGGTCGATGAGCCGATCGCGGTGGGCGGCGCTGACGACGGGCCTACACCCTACGAGATGCTGCTCGCCGGATTCGGGGCGTGCAAGGCGATGACGGTGCGTCTCTACGCCGATCGGCGGAAGTGGCCTCTGGAGCGTGCGCGGATCAGCCTCCGGCACCGGAAGGTGCACGCGAAGGATTGCGTGGACTGCGTGGACCAGCCTGCGAAGATGGACGTGGTGGACGTCGTGATCAGCTTCGACGGCGCGCTGACCGACGAGCAGCGAGCGAAGCTCCTGGAAGTCGCCGAGCGTTGCCCGGTTCAGCAGACCCTTCAGAGCGGCATCCAGATCAACACGACGCTCGCGTAGCCGGCGCGCCCCACCACAGCGCAGGTCAACGAGCCGCCGCCTCGCGAGCGTGCCGAGCGATCTGGAGGAATCCCATGCGGGTCGCGTCGGCTTCGAGCTGCTTCAGCTCCTGGTGGTGAGGTGAATGGCCGGTTGGCGAACCTTCCCAGCGGACGAGCCGCACCTCGAGCTCGAATGCCTT
>Ga0081540_1000259_pt1 | contig 55849 bp, 49 predicted proteins | sample TabmetS2T1R1_FD_71024 | JGI IMG/M metagenome (GOLD analysis project Ga0081540, IMG submission 71024) | Tabebuia heterophylla rhizosphere microbial communities from the University of Puerto Rico - S2T1R1 | ecosystem: Host-associated > Plants > Roots > Rhizosphere ...
CCCACCCCTCCCCCACAAGGGGGGAGGGAGCAGGCAATGCACGCGGCGCCGTTTCGACTCACAGCAAGCACACATCACTCACCACCCAGCTTCTCCGCCAGCTTCTGATACCGCTTCCTGCTGTGCAGGAGATGGTTGCGCATCGCGACGCGCGCCTTCTGCACGGCGTGCGCGCGCACCGCATCGACGATGGTGCGATGCTCGGTCTGGATCGTCTCGAGATAGCCGCGCCGTTCCTCCGCGGCGCCGACGTTCACGCGCACGGTCTGGCGCGGGATGATGAAGCGGCCGAGATATTCGAGAAAATGCATGAATTGCGGATTGCCGGTCGCCGCCGCGATCTGGCAGTGGAACGCGAAGTCCTGGTCGACCGCGCTGTCGCCGCGCCGGATCGCCTTGTCGATCGCCTCGTAGGCGTCGACGATCTTGCGGATGGCGGCTGCCGACGCACGCTCGGCGGCGAGGCCGACGGCCTCGACCTCGATGCCGGTGCGCAGCTCCATCACCTCCAGCACCTCGCGCAGCGAATGGAGCTTGACCGGATCGATCCGGAACGGCCGCCGCGCGTGGTCGGCGACGAACGCGCCGACGCCCTGGCGCGTCAGCACCAGCCCCTCGGCGCGCAGCGCGGCGACCGCCTCGCGCACCACCGTGCGGCTGACGCCGGTCGCGGCGATCATCTCCTGCTCGGTCGGCAACCGCGCCCCCGGCGGGAGCTTGCCGCTGGTAATATCGGCGGTCAGCCGCTCGATCAGCTCGTGGGCAAGGCTGCGCGGCGCCGATACCGGACGAAAGACTGAGAGCTGATCTGGGCTCGGTTTGCCGAACGACCTTGACACCGTCCGCGTCCTGTCATGTCATCATATGATATGACGGGTACCATGGTCGGGGCGGACCGATCAACCGGGACCGCGCCGCCGGACGTGACGGCGACATACACATCGGGAGGATATCTCATGAACATGCACAGACGCAGTGTGATCCGGCTCGGCGCGTCGGCGACCGCCGCCGCCGCTTTGGGCTCGATCCCGCGCGCCTTCGCGCAGCAGAAGGTCGTGCTCAAGGCGACCGACGTGCATCCGCTCGGCTATCCGACCGTCGAGGCCGTGGTGCGGATGGGCAAGAAGATCGAGCAGGCGACCAACGGCCGGATCACCATCCAGATGTATCCGTCGATGCAGCTCGGCGGCGAGAAGGAGATGGTCGAGCAGGCGCAGGTCGGCGCGCTGCAGATCGCCCGTGTCAGCGTCGGGCCGATGGGCAACATGGTCCCCGAGCTCAACGTGTTCAACCTGCCCTTCATGTTCCGCGACAACGCGCACATGGAGAAGGTGATCGACGGCCCGATCGGCGACGAGCTGCTCAAGAAGCTCAGCGACCATCCGACCGCGGGCCTGATCGGCCTGTGCTGGATGAACGCCGGCTCGCGCAACGTCTACAACAGCAAGCATCCGGTGAAGAGCGTGGCTGACCTCAAGGGTCTCAAGATCCGGATGATGGGCAACCCGGTGTTCGTCGACACCATGAACGCGCTCGGCGGCAACGGCGTCGCCATGGGCTACGACCAGCTGGTCAACGCGCTGCAGACTGGCGTGGTCGACGGCGCCGAGAACAACGAGCCGAGCTACGAGACCGGCCAGCACTACCGCTACGCCAAATTCTACTCTCTGACCGGACACCTGATCATTCCGGAGCTGCTGGTGTTCTCGAAGAAGTCCTGGGGCACCCTCACGAAAGAAGACCAGGACCTGATCGCGAAGACCGCCAAGGAAGCGCAGCAGGAGCAGCGCAAGCTCTGGTACGAGATGGAGCAGAAGTCGACCGACAAGATGAAGGAGGCCGGCGTCGACATCGTTCCGATCGCCGACAAGAAGCCGTTCCAGGACGCGGTCAAGCCGGTATGGGACAAATACGGCGCGCAGCACGCCGCCCTGATCCAACGCATTCAGGATACCAAGTAGGACACGGTCAGAAGGGGGCGACGGAGCCGGTCGGATTCTGCAACGGATTCGGCCGGCTTTCTTTTGTCGGAGTGAGGTCAATGATCGCGCACTACACCCGCGCCATGGATGCCATCCACACGGCCTGCCTGTTCGTGGCGGGCAGCTGTCTCGTCATCATCACGCTCATCATTCCTTACGGCGTGTTCACCCGCTACGTGCTCAACAGCGCGGCGTCGTGGCCGGAGCCGATGGCGACGCTGCTGATGATCATCATCTCGTTCCTGTCCGCGGTGGTCTGCTATCGCGAATACCTGCACATCGGCGTCGGCGTGCTGCCGGCGTTCATTTCCGGGACGCCCAAGATCCTGCTCGGCTGGTTCCTCGAGGCCTGCATGCTGGTCACCAACCTGTTCATGCTGGTGTGGGGCTTCAGGCTGGTCCAGACGACCTGGTTCCAGGCCATCGCCGAATTCCCGATCGTGACCGCCGGCATGGCCTATCTGCCGATCCCGGTCGGCGGCGCGCTGACCACGCTGTTCGTGATCGAGCGGCTGATGACGCAGAAATTCTTCCAGGAGATCGACAGCGAGACGGTGAGCCAAGTCTCCACTGAGTAAGTCTCGACGGAATACGTCCTCCACCGCGCAAGCCCTCGTCGAACACATCACCACCGCGTAACCGGACTGGATCACATGGACATTCTCGTTCTGGTCGGCAGCTTCACCATCGTGTGTCTGATGGGAATGCCGGTTGCCTATGCGCTCGGCATCGCCGCCATTCTCGGCGCGCTGTGGACCGACATCCCGCTCGAAGCGGTGATGCTGAAAGTGTCCGGCGGCATGAGCGGCTTCTCGCTGCTGGCGATCCCGTTCTTCATCCTGTGCGGCGCCATCATGGCGGTCGGCGGCATGGCCGAGCGGCTGGTCAACCTCGCCAAAGTGTTCGTCGGCTTCATCCGCGGCGGCATGGCGCTGGTCAACATCGTCGCCTCGACCATGTTCGGCTGCATCTCGGGCTCGTCGGTCGCCGACACGGCGGCCGTCGGATCGGTGATGATCCCGCAGATGATCAAGAATGGCTACCCGCGGCTGTTCGCGGTCAACGTCACCATCTCGGGCTCGTTGCAGCCGCTGCTGCTGCCGCCATCGCACAACATGATCATCTATTCGCTGGCGGCCGGCGGCACCATCTCGGTCGCGCATCTGTTCATGGGTGGCGTCATCCCGGCGCTGCTGCTCGGCCTGTCGCTGATCGTGCTGGTGCTGATCATCGCCCATCGCGAGAATTTTCCGAAGGGCGAGGTCGTGCCGCTGCGCCAGGCGATCAAGATCGCGATCGACGCGATCTGGGGCATGATCACCATCGTCATCATCCTCGGCGGCATCCTCTCCGGCGTGTTCACGCCGACCGAGTCGGCCGCGGTCGCCTGCGTCTATGCGTTCCTGGTGACGATGTTCGTCTACCGCGACTGCAAGTGGCGCGACCTGCCGGCGCTGATCGCGCGGGTGATCCGCACTGTCGGCATGGTCATGATCATGATCGGCTTCTCGATCGCGTTCGGCTACATGATGGCGATCCTGCAGGTGCCGGCCAAGGCGACCGACTTCTTCGTCGCCATCTCGCAGGACAAGTATACGTTCCTGCTCTACGTCAACATCCTGCTGCTGCTGCTCGGCACCTTCATGGACCTCGCGCCCATGCTGCTGATCTGCACGCCGATCTTCCTGCCGATCATCAAGCAATACGGCATCGATCCGGTGCATTTCGGCATCATCATGATCCTCAACCTCGGCATCGGCCTGCTGACGCCACCGGTCGGCCCGACCATGGTGGTCGGCTGCGCCATCGGCAAGGTGAGCATGGAGGCGGTGTCGCGCAGCATTCTGATCTTCTACGTGCCGATGATCATCGTGCTGCTGCTGGTCACCTATATTCCGCAGCTATCGCTGTGGCTGCCGAAATTGATCTTGGGATGAGCGCGCGCGGGAATGGTATGCCTCGTGTCCCGGACAAGCGAGCGTAGCGAGCGCAGATCCGGGACCCAGCGCAAGACTCGATGCGCGAAGCGCATCTCCATATTGATCGGTTCGCGACTGTTGCCCCTGGGCCCCGGGTCTCGCTTTCGCTCGCCCGGGGCACGAGGCAGTGCGTTACGCCCGCCCCTCGTACTTGTCGCGTCCGGCAACGAGCGCTCGGATCTTGCCGTCGGCGATCGAGCGCTTGAGCATCCAGAAGCCGCAGTCGGGATGAACGTATTTCACGCGCTCGCGCCCGAGCACTCCCTCCGCCCGCTCGATGGCGCGGGCAACCTGGTCGGCCGACTCGATCACCGTCGACTTGATGTCGACGACGCCGAGGCCGAGGCCGATCTCCGGCCGCAGATCGCGGAACACGGCGAGCTCCTCGGGCGGACGGTGCGCGGTTTCCATCACGATATGGTCGACATGCAGCGCATTGAGATAGTCGATCAGCTTCGCCCAGGTGCCTTTCTGGATCGACTGACCGCCGTAATTCCCGAAGCAGAGGTGCAGCGCCGGCACCGTCTTCACCGCGTCGAGCACGCGGTTGAGCGCGGCCGCCGCCCACTGCCACTCGTCGGGGCTGCCCGGCAGGTTGGCCTCGTCGACCTGCACCACGTCGGCATCGAGATGCGCCACCTGCTCAGCCAGCACGGAGCCGATCGCCATGGCGAGGTCGGGCAGCTTGCCGTAGTGGCGGTCCATCAGCGTCTTCGCCAGCATGTGCGGGCCGGTCAGCGTGAACTTGAACGGCCGTGACGCGAGCCGCTTGGCTTTGGCGCAGGCCTGCGGCAGGTCGAGCGTGCCGGCGCCGATCGGCCCGTCCACCACCGCCGGCGGGCGCGAGCGGAACCCCATGCTGCGCTGCGCACGGTAGGCCACCAGCTCGTCGAACCGGATGGCGCTGCGGACGCCGGCCATCGGCTTGACGAAATACTCGATCATGCCGTTCGTCTCGGGATGGTTGACGTCGAAGCGCGACAGCTCGCCGTCGCAGACCACGTCGATGCCGGCCTGCTCCTGGATGTGGATGATCACCCGCGTCGCGTCGTCGACCGCCTGCTCGGACGGCAGCGCGGAGAGCCAGTCGGGCACCGGATAGGAGCCCACAACGGTGGTCTTGATACGCGGTTCCGAGTTCGTCATGCGCCTTGCCGATCTTGTCTCAACGGCCACGTGCCGTTAGTATCCAACTGGTTACTTATAGCCGGGTTCACATGCTGCAGACAACGTCGCCGACCGCCGAGCTGCCCAGAGTTTTTCGGGACGTCGAGCATCTCGAGGATGTGATGACGACCCCATCCTCCACGTTGATCGCCGAGCTGGGCAAGCTCGATGGCGACATCATCATCCTTGGCGTCGGCGGCAAGATCGGTCCGACGCTGGCGCGGCTCGCCCGGCGCGCGGACAAGTACAAACGCATCGTCGGGGTGGCGCGGTTCAGCGAGCCCAGCCTGCGCGAGGAGTTGACCTCCTGCGGGATCGAATGTATCGCGGCCGACCTGCTCGACCGCGCGCAGGTCGAGGCGCTGCCCAAGCTGCCCAATGTCATCTTCATGGCCGGCCTCAAGTTCGGCTCGTCCGGCGCTGCGGACCTCACCTGGGCGATGAACACGCATGTTCCCGCGCTGGTCGCCGAAGCCTTCGCCGGCTCGCGCATCGTCGCCTACTCGACCGGCTGCGTGTATCCGTATGTCGACGTGACGCAGGGTGGCGCGACCGAGCAGACGCCGGCCATCCCGCCGCCCGGTACCTATGCGTATTCCTGCCTCGGCCGCGAGCAGATGTTCACGTACTTTTCGCGCAAGCACGGCACGCCGGGCCGCATCATCCGCCTCAACTATGCGATCGACATGCGCTACGGCGTGCTGCTCGACATCGCAAGCCGCGTGCTCGCCGGCGAGCCGATCGACGTCACCATGGGCCATGTCAACGTGATCTGGCAGGGCGACGCCAACGAGATGGTGCTGCGCGCGTTTGGCCACTGCACCACGCCGACGAGCCCACTCAATGTCAGCGGAGCCAACACGATCAGTGTGCGCCGGCTGGCGGTTTGGTTTGGCTTGCGTTTCGGCAAGACGCCCCAAATCGTGGGAAGCGAAGCCCCCGATGCCTGGCTGGTCAATACCGCCGCAGCGAGGCGCCTGCTCGGAGAGCCGTCGGTATCGATGAACCGCATGCTCAACTGGACTGTCGACTGGGTTGGAAGAGGGATGCCGAGCCTCGGCAAGCCGACCGGGTTTGCGAAGCGCGATGGCTCGTTCTGACGCGCTGACGGAGATTGCGCCGCTCACCGCCGCCGAGCTCGGCGACGCCGAGGCGCTGGTCGCCGAAGCCGGCTGGAACCAGACCGCGGCGGACTGGCGGATCTTTCTCGAGCTCGGCACCGTCCACGCCGTGCGCGCAGACGGCCGCGTCGTTGCGACTGCGGCAACCTTGCCCTACCAGGGCTTCGGCTGGATCAGCATGGTGCTGGTCACGGCGGAGTACCGCCGCCGCGGGCTCGCGAGCCTTCTGATGCGCCGCTGCATCGACGCGCTGGTCGCCTCCGGCCGCGTGCCGGTGCTCGACGCAACACCCGACGGACAGCAGGTCTATCGCGGCCTCGGCTTCCGGGACACGTGGGGGTTCCAGCGACTGACCGCGCGCGAGCGCAGTGCCGCTACCGGCGCGACCGCGCCCGACGGGATCACCATCAAACCGATCACCGATGCGGTGTGGCCAACACTCTGCCGCTACGACGCCGCTGCGTTCGGCGCGGACCGCAGCGCCCTGCTCGCGCGCCTGCGCACGCGGCTTCCGGCTGCCTCGCTTTATGCCGAGCGTGCGGGCGAGATCGCCGGCCTGCTGCTCGGGCGCGACGGCCGCACGTCGTCGCAGCTCGGTCCGCTGGTGGCGGACGACAATGCGACGGCGCGCACGCTGCTCGCGCGGGCGCTCGATGCCGTGAGCGGACCGGTCTACATCGATTTTGCCGACGCCAAGGCTGACATCAGCGCGTGGCTCGGCACGCTCGGCTTCACCTCGCAGCGGCCGCTCACACGTATGGTGCTTGGGCGAAGTGAAGGATTTGACGATCCGACGCGCACCTACGCGGTCGCCGGCCCGGAGCTCGGCTGACGCGTACGGTGGGCAAAGGCGCGCCTGACGAAGCGCTCGACGCGTGGGCAAAATCGTGCGGGCGCCGTGCCCACGCGGAGAGCGCATGCCAGACGATTTTGCCCACCCTACGCGCTAAACGAAATGGCCGGGACAAGCCTGGCCATGACGTGGAGAGTATTCGGTCTCAGATCAGTAAAGCTTCGGCGGATTGATCGGCGGCATCTTCACGTTCTTGTCGAGGAACTCGTTCGTGTAGGCCGTCTTGATGTCGTAGCCCTTTTCCATCTTCAGGTATTCGTCGACCAGCTTGTAGTCGTTGGCCATGCGCGTGTCGTCATGCCAGCCGAGCGCGACGGTACGCGAGGTCTCGTCGTTCATCAGGATGGTGACGAGATGCCAGTTGGTCAGCTCGTTGTCGTAGAGGAGCGCGCCGTTCGCCTCGACCAGCGCCTTGACGCAGGGCTCCGGCGTCTTGGCGCATTCCGCGAACGCCTTCTGGGTGATCTTCACGAACTTGGCGGCTTTGTCCTTGTTGGCGGCGAGCCACGGACCGTTGGCGATGATCGAATTGCCGTACGGGTTGATGCCGGCGTCTTTCCAGGCGAGGAAGCCCATGTCGTCGCCGAGCTCGCGCGCGAACACGTGGTGCAGGTTGAAGAACGACGTGGTGGCGTCGATGGTCTTGGCCTTGAGCGCGCCGAGCTTGGCGTTGGCATCGATGTTGACCCAGGTCACCGAATTGGGATCGATGCCGTTCGCCTTGGCGAGCGCCGGCCACATGGTGCGGGCGCCGTCGCCGGCCGGATTGCCGATCTTCTTGCCGGCGAGGTCCTTCACGGTCTTGATGCCGGAGCTCTTCAGCCAATAGAGGCCCTGCGGCGAGTTGGCATAGACGTTCATCACACCGACGAGATCCGCGCCCTTGCCGCGGAACAAGAGCACGCCGGCCATGTCGGACAGGCCGAGCTCCGAGGCGCCGGCGCCGACCTTCTGGGCGGAGGCCGCTGAACCGCGACCGGTCTCGATCGCCAGATCGATGCCGGCGTCTTTGTACCAGCCCATCTTCTGCGCGTAGAAATACGGCGCATGGTCACCGCCGGCGACCCAGTTGAGCGTGAAGGCGATCTTCTGGGCCGAGGCGGCCGATATGCCGAGCGCAAGAGCAGCCAGCGTCGCGAACGTGAGTTTCAGGGGTGATGTCATGGGACCTCCCGATGTGGGGACTTGCTGCCGCGACCGTTGCTCGGTTCTCGACGCGCAGCGAAAATGCGTGGTAACTACGCGGTTACTCGAACGATAGGAGTGGCCCCGGGGCCTGTCAATGACCGCACGCCGCGCGAATCGCCGCGACCCCGACCGCACGCGCGAGGCCATTTTGGCCGCGGCACAGGACGAGTTCGCGGCCAAGGGCCTCTCGGGCGGACGCGTCGATGCGATTGCGCGGCGCGCCGGCGCCAACAAGCGGATGATCTACCATTATTTCGGCAGCAAGCAGGGCCTCTACCTCGCGGCCGTCGAGCGCGTCTACGAGGGCCTGCGCGGCACCGAGCGCACGCTCGACCTCGCACACCTGAAGCCCGAGCAGGCGATCCAGCGGCTGGTCGAGTTCAACTTCGACTACACGCGCGCGCATCCGGAGATGGTCAGCCTGATCAACAACGAGAACCTGCACCGCGCGCGCTATCTGAAGAAATCGAAGAAGGTGCGCGACCTGCACAGCCCGTTCGTCGAGATGATCGACGACATCCTCAAGCGCGGCGTCGCCGAAGGCGTGTTCCGCAAGGGCCTCGACCCGGTCGACGTCTACATCACCATGGCCGCGGTCTGCTACTTCTACCTGTCGAACAACTGGACGCTGTCGGCGATCTTCGGCCGCGATCTCGGTTCCAACGAGGCCTGCAACCGCCGGCGCAAGCACAACGTTGACATGATCCTGCACGCGCTGCGCGCGTAACCCGCGATTGACGCCGCCTGCCGGTTTCGGCAATATGTAACCGTCTGGTTACTTCGTGAGTACGACGAATGTCGCTGCGTTGGGAGGACTGGCCGTCGGAGGTGCGCGCCGCGTTGCGGCGCGGCGTCGCCATTCCGGCCCACCCGCTGGCGCTCGACGCGGACCGCCAGTTGGACATGCGCCGCCAGCGCGCGCTGACGCGCTACTATCTCGACGCCGGCGCCGGCGGGCTCGCGGTCGGCGTCCACACCACGCAATTTGCGATCCGCGAGGCCGGGCTCTATCGCCCGGTGCTCGAGCTCGCCATGCAGACCGCGTCCGCGTGGACCAGCAGGAAGCCGGTGATGATCGCCGGACTCGCCGGACGCACCGCGCAGGCCGTGGCCGAGTCACAGACCGCGCGCGGATTCGGCTATCACGCCGGGCTTCTGTCGCTGGCGGCCATGAAAGGCGCAAGCGAGGACGAGTTGATCGCCCATGCGCGCGCGGTCGCGAGCGAGATCCCGCTGGTCGGCTTCTACCTGCAGCCGGCGGTCGGCGGCATCCTGCTGCCCGCCGCGTTCTGGCGGCGTTTCGCGCAGATCGACAACGTCGTCGCGATCAAGATCGCGCCGTTCAACCGCTACCGCACGCTCGACGTGGTGCGCGGCGTCGCGGAAGCCGGCGCGGCCGAGCGGGTGACGCTCTACACCGGCAATGACGACCACATCGTGCCGGATCTGCTCACGCCGTTCACCGTGGTGGTCAACGGCGCGCCGGTGACCTTGCGCATCAAGGGCGGCCTGCTCGGCCACTGGAGCGTGTGGGTCAAGCGCGCGGTTGAGCTGCTCGAGCGCATCCACGCGGCGATCGCCGCGAGCAAGGTCGACGCCGAGCTGCTTGCGCTCGACTCTCAGGTCACCGACTGCAATGCGGCGATCTTCGACGTCGCCAACGACTTCCACGGCGTCATCGCCGGCTGCCACGAGATCCTGCGCCGGCAGGGCCTGCTCGAGGGCATCTGGTGCCTCGATCCGAACGAGACGCTCGGGCCGGGGCAGAAGCAGGAGATCGACCGCGTCTATAATGCCCACCCTCACCTGAATGACGATCAGTTCGTTCGGGAGAATTTGCAGAGGTGGCTCGCGTGAAAACGCATACGTCAGGAAGGCACTGCGGCGCTGTCACCTCTCCCCGCTTGCGGGGAGAGGTCGACCGCCGAAGGCGGTCGGGTGAGGGGGCCTTTCCACACGACGTGCGTCGGAGAGCGAACTCATTTGTTTTCAAGACTCTTGCACAACACCAAAGCTCAGGCGCGTGGAGACGCCCCCTCACCCGCTCGCTTCGCTCGCGACCTCTCCCCGCAAGCGGGGAGAGGTGGAGCGCGCAGCAATGCCGTGCCACACGCGAACACTTTGACTCGACCAGCCAAGGAACCACGCGGTGACCCCCGGCAGAGACCAGCTCCAGCGCTATTCGCTCGCGGTGCTGAGCCATCTCGCGCTGGTCGCGGTCTGGCACTTCTTCGTCGTCTACGGCAACGTGCCGAAGTTCGTCATGCCGTCGCCCTATGCGACCTTGCAGGCGCTGCTCGTGCCGAACTACCGCTGGCTCGAGAACATCTGGGTCACCACCGTCGAGATCTTCGGCGGCTATATCCTCGCCGTGGCGATCGGCATCGGCGTCGCGCTGCTGTTCTCCTGGTTCCGTTGGCTCGAGCTGGTGGTGATGCCGCTGCTCGTCAGCCTGAACATGATCCCGAAGGTCGCGCTCGGCCCGCTGATCATCGTCTGGTTCAAGTACGGCATCGGTCCGAACATCATGATGGCCTTCGCCATCTGCTTCTTTCCGATCGTGCTGACCACCGCGCGCGGGTTGCGCGAGGTCGAGCCGGACCTGCTCGATCTCGTGCGCACCCTGAAAGGCTCGCGCTGGCAGATCTTCAAGAAAATCCAGCTGCCCGGCGCCCTGCCCTACATCTTCTCCGGCATGAAGGTCGCGGCGATCCTCGCGGTCGCCGGCGCGATCGTCGGCGAGTTCCTCGGCTCCGACCGCGGGCTCGGCTACCTGATGCTGCAAGTGCAGGTGACGCTCGACACCGCCGCCATGTTCATGGCGGTGATCCTGATCACCCTGATCGGCGGCATTCTCTACCTGATGGTGCTCGGGCTCGAGCGCATGCTGGTCGTGCGCGACGCGAGGATTTCGTGATGGGCGAGCCGTTCATCCATCTCTCGGGCGTCACCAAGGTCTACCGCACGCGCGGGGCCGAGTTCCTCGCCATTTCCGAGGCGAGCTTCGACGTCGAGCCGGGCGAGCTGGTCTCGCTGGTTGGTCCGTCCGGCTGCGGCAAGACCACGCTGCTGAAGATCCTCGCCGGGCTGCATTCGCACGAATCCGGCGAGGTCAAGATCGGCTCGCCGTCGCAACCGTTCGATCCGTCGCGCGACATCGGCATGGTGTTCCAGCAGCCGTTGCTCCTGAAATGGCGGCGCATCATCGACAACGTGCTGCTCCCCGCGGAAATCCTCGGCCTTCCCATGGCCGCAAGCCGCAACCGCGCGCGCGACCTCCTCGCGCTGGTCGGGCTCGTCGGCCACGAGGAGAAGTATCCGTACGAATTGTCCGGCGGCATGCAACAGCGCGCGGCGATTGCCCGCGCGCTGATCCACGATCCCAAGCTCATCCTGATGGACGAGCCGTTCGGCGCGCTCGATGCGCTCACGCGCGAGAAGATGAACCTCGAGCTGCTGCGGATTTGGCAGGAGGCGAAGAAGACCATCATGTTCGTCACCCACGGCATCACCGAGGCGGTGTTCCTCGGCACGCGGGTGATCGTGTTCACCGCTGGCCCGGCGCGCATGGCCGACAATTTCCAGGTCGACCTGCCGCATCCGCGCAGCCTCGACATGAAGACGCACGAGAGGTTCGGCGAGTATACGCGCCGGATCTATCGATTGTTGGGAATGGAATGACGTCTCGTCATTCGGCACATCAGAAGCACGAAGGACAAGAAAATGGCTGAACAACGTCTCGGCATCATCATGAACGGCGTCACCGGACGCATGGGGATGAACCAGCACCTCATCCGCTCGATCTGCGCGATCCGCGCGCAGGGCGGCGTCGCGCTCTCGAACAGCGACCGGGTGATGCCCGATCCGATCCTGGTCGGCCGCAACGCCGACAAGGTCGAGGCGCTGGCCGAGCAGCATGGCATCGACCGCTGGACCACCGATCTCGACGCGGCGCTCAATGATGCCGACGACACGCTGTTCTTCGATGCGGCGACGACGCAGATGCGCGCCAAGCTGCTCAAGCAGGCGATCGCCGCCGGCAAGCACATCTATTGCGAGAAGCCGACCGCCGAAACACTTAAGGATGCGATCGACGTGGCCAAGGCCGCGAAGAAGGCCGGCATCAAGCACGGCGTGGTGCAGGACAAGCTGTTCCTGCCCGGCCTGCTCAAGCTCAAGAGCCTGATCGACTCCGGCTTTTTCGGGCGCATCCTGTCGGTGCGTGGCGAGTTCGGCTACTGGGTGTTCGAAGGCGACTGGTCGCCGGCACAGCGTCCGTCGTGGAACTACCGCAAGAAGGACGGCGGCGGCATCATCCTCGACATGCTGTGCCACTGGCGCTACGTGCTCGACAACCTGTTCGGCGAGGTCGAGAGCGTCTCGTGCCTGGGCGTGACCCACATCCCGAAGCGCTGGGACGAGCACAACAAGCCGTACAAGGCCGACGTCGACGACGCGGCCTATGCAACGTTCCAGCTCAAGGGCGGCGCCATCGCCCACATCAACTCGTCCTGGTGCACGCGCGTGCGGCGCGACGACCTGGTGACGTTCCATGTCGACGGCACGCTCGGCTCGGCGGTCGCCGGCCTGCAGAAATGCTGGAGTCAGGCACGCGTGAACACGCCGCGGCCGGTCTGGAATCCGGACGTGCCGCAGCCGATCAATTTCTTCGAGACGTGGTCGGAGGTGCCGGGGCTCGGCAGCTACGACAACGGCTTCAAGGTCGAGTGGGAGATGTTCATCCGCCACCTGTTCGAGGACACGCCGTTCAAGTGGACGCTGGTCGAAGGCGCCAAGGGCGTGCAGCTCGCCGAGGCTGGGCTGAAGAGCTGGGAACAACGGAAATGGATCGACATTCCGGAGTTGAAGATTTGAGGAGCTGAACAATGCACAGCCTCGTGTCCTGGACAAGCGAGCGTAGCGAGCGCAGATCCGGGACCCAGCGCAAAAAGTCGCGAAGCGCCATTACCAGTGCATGTGGCCCCTGGGTCCCGGGTCTCGCTTCGCTCGCCCGGGACACGAGGTAGCACCGAACTGAGAGGTCATTCCTTTGCCCACACTCAATCTCCCCACCGCCGGCGGCAAGATCGCGCCTTACGCAATGAAGGCGCCGAAGAGCTTCCCCGCGGCGAAGCCGCCGTTCAACCGCATCGCCTATGCGGCAGCGCATGTGGTGGCCAATCCGCTCGCCGACGGCGACCCGTGGCTCGACACCGCGATCGACTGGGACGCAACAATAGCGTTCCGCCGGCATCTCTGGTCGCTCGGGCTCGGCGTCGCCGAGGCGATGGATACCGCGCAGCGCGGCATGGGAATGGACTGGCCGACTTCGCTCGAGCTGATCCGCCGCACCCTCGATGCGGCGAAGGATACGCCCGGCGCCATGGTCGGCTCCGGCGCCGGCACCGACCATCTCGCGCCGGCCGCAAACGTCACGGTCGACGACGTGGTCCGCGCCTATGAGGAGCAGTGCGAGGCGGTCGAGCAACTCGGCGGCCACATCGTGCTGATGGCAAGCCGCGCGCTGGTCAAGGCGGCGAAGTCGCCCGACGACTACGTGAAGGTCTACAGCCGCATCCTCGGCCAGGTGAAGCAGCCGGTGATCATCCACTGGCTCGGCGAGATGTTCGACCCGGCGCTCGAAGGCTACTGGGGCCACAAGGACCACATGCAGGCGATGGACGTCGCCGTCGCGGTGATCGAAACGAACAGGACCAAGATCGACGGCGTGAAAATCTCGCTGCTCGACAAGGACAAGGAGATCGCCATGCGGCGCCGCCTGCCCGAGGGTGTGCGCATGTATACCGGCGACGACTTCAACTATGCCGAGCTGATCGAGGGCGACAATGCCGGCTATTCCGACGCGCTGCTCGGCATCTTCGATGCCATCGCGCCGGCGGCGGCCGCCGCGCTCGGCGCGCTGACGCGCGGCGACGCGAAGTCGTTCCACGACATCTTCGGGCCGACCGTGCCGCTGTCGCGCCACATCTTCAAGGCGCCGACCCGCTTCTACAAGACCGGCGTGGTGTTGATGGCCTATCTCAACGGGCTGCAGACCCACTTCACCATGGTCGGCGGCCAGGAGAGCGCGCGCTCGACGCTGCATCTTGCCGAGCTGTTCCGCCTCGCCGATGCGGCCGGCCTGCTCAGCGATCCGGACCGCGCCGCCTCGCGCATGAAGCACGTGATGGCGGTGCACGGAGTGGCTGCCTGATGCGCGACCTGTCGCACGACAAGACTTTGCTCGCGATCAACTCCGCGACCGTCAAGTCGTTGTCACTCGAGCAGCTCGTCGACGCGGTCGCGCGCGCCGGCATCGGCGGCATCGCGCCGTGGCGCGATATCGTGCAGGCCTGCGGCGTCGAACGCGCCGGCAAAGTAATCCGCGGCGCCGGCCTCGCGGTCTCCTGCTATTGCCGCGGCGGCATGTTCACCGCCGCCGACGCGGCCGGCCGGCAGGCGGCGCTCGACGACAATCGCCGCGCCATCGACGAAGCGGACGGCATCGGCGCGAAGTGCCTCGTCCTCGTGGTCGGCGGCCTGCCCAAGGGCTCCCGCGACCTGCCGGATGCTCACACCCAGGTGCGCGATCAGCTGGCGGCGCTCCTGCCCTATGCGCGCGCCGCCGACATGCCGCTCGCAATCGAGCCGCTGCACCCGATGTACGCGGCCGACCGCGCCTGCGTGAATACGCTCAAGCACGCCAACGATCTGTGCGACGAATTGGGCGACGGCGTCGGCGTCGCGGTCGACGCCTACCACCTGTGGTGGGACCCAGAGCTGCCGCGCGAGATCGCCCGCGCCGGCGCGCGCATCATCACCTATCACGTCTGCGACTGGCTGGTGCCCACGACCGACCTCCTGCTGGACCGCGGCATGCCGGGCGACGGCGTGATCGACCTCAAGTCGATCCGGGGAATGGTCGAGGCGACCGGCTATGCCGGTCATATCGACGTCGAGATCTTCTCCGCCAACAACTGGTGGAAGCGCGATCCGGCGGAGGTCCTGCGGACCTGCATCGAGCGGCATCAGACGGTGGTGTGATGGCCGCGATCTACGACGGGATCATTCTCGGTGCGGGTCATAACGGCCTTATTCTACAGGCTTATCTTGGGAAAGCCGGACTGAAGGTGCTGTGCGTCGATCGCGCTGCCGTCGTAGGCGGCGGGCTCGCGACCATCGAGAACCCGAAGCATCCCGGCGTCCTGCACAACACCCATGCCTTCTTCCTGCGCGCCATCACGGCGATGCCCTGGTACGCGGACCTGGAGCTTGCGCGGCACGGCGCCGAGCTGATCGAGCCGGAGCTCAACGTCGCGCTCGTCACGCGTGACGGCCGCGCGCTCGAATGGTGGACCGACGCCGACACTACCATCGCCTCGTTCGCGAAGTTCAGCCGCCGCGACGCCGACACGCTGGCGCGCTGGCGCGACGACTTCGTGCCGATCGTCGACGACATCCTCACGCCGGAAAGCCTGTCACCGCCGCTGCCACCGGAGCAGCGACGCGCGCGGCTTCAGAAAAGCGCCGCGGGGCGGCGCCTGCTCGAGGTCAGCGCGCTGTCGCCGCTCGAGTTCGTCCACCGCGAGTTCGAGCACCCGACCATCCAGGCGGGCCTCCTCTTCTTCAACGGGCTGCGCGAGGTCGACCTGCGCCTGCCCGGCTTCGGCCACCATATCCCGGCACTGCTCGCGAGCCCGGCCAAGGCGCAAATGTCGCGCGGCGGCTCGGCAGCGCTGGCGCGCGCGCTCGAAGCGGCCGCGCGCGAAGCGGGCGGCGACATCCGCGTCGAGACCGAGCCGAAACGGATCGTGGTCGAAGGCGGCACAGCGGTCGGCATCGAGACCAGCGCCGGCGAGCTGATCCGCGCCAAACACTTCGTTGCGTCGTCGCTCAATCCGCATCAGACCTACATGGACCTGCTTGACGACGCGCTGGTGCCGCGCGACATCCGTGCGCAGGTCGAAGCCTTTCAATACAATCTGCTGGCGCCGCTGTTCGCGCTCAATCTCACGCTGCGCGAACCGCCGAACTACACGGCGGCGGCCGGGCACCCGGAGCTCGCGCACGCCTTCATGGTCATCCTCGGGCTGGACCATGTCGATCAGTTCCCCGACATCGTGCGCCACCATGAGGCCGGTACGATTCCGCCGACCGTGATGTGGGGCTGCTGTCCGACGCAGTTCGATCCGAGCCAGGCGCCGGCAGGCCTGCACACCGCGTTCATGTGGGAGAAGCTGCCCTACCGGCTCGGCGGCGACGCTGCGAATTGGGACGCCGCGCGCGACGCGCACGGAAGCGCCATGCTCGAGCTGTGGCGGCAACACGCGCCCAACCTCGGCGACGCGGTGATCGATTCGTTCACCCGCTCGCCGCTCGATATCGAGCGCACGCTGCCGAACATGCGCGAGGGTGATCTGCTCGTCGGGGCGTTTACCGATGGTCAGGTCGGCTATCATCGGCCGTTCGCCGGCGCGGGCCATTACCGCACCCACGTGCCCGGACTTTATCTCTGCGGCTCATCGAGCCACCCCGGCGGCAACGTCACCGGACTGCCCGGCTACAACGCTGCGCAGGTGATTCTCGGCGATCTGGGCCTGCGCGCCGACTGGATGCCGCCCCGGGCGTAGCACGCTTTATGTCAATTGGAGCGCGTTCGCAGCAACTCCCTGTCGCGAGGGGCGATACACACGAAACAAAACTCCTGTTTGGCGAAACACTGGCGCTACGGCGTGGGACTAAGGTCCCCATCAGTACAAGCGCTTAGAGCGTGGTCCCGAGTGGGCCTCGGTTTCGAAAGAGATCACGCTCCGTCGCCAGGAGGGAGTACATGCAAACCGGTCACGCTCTGGCTGCGGCCAACCGTCCTTTCGCGGTGTTCTCGACCACCCCGGACGAGCTTCTGATCAAGGCGATTGCCGCCGGCGATCGGTCCGCCATCCGCGGCCTGTACACCCGTCATCACGCCAAGGTTTATCGCTTCATCGTCCGCATGGTCGGCAACGAAGCGCTGGCCGAGGACCTGCTCGCCGAAGTGTTCTTCGATGCCTGGCGCCAGGCCGAACGGTTCGAGGGACGCTCGCAGGTGTCGACCTGGCTCCTCGCCATCGCGCGCAACAAGGCGCTGTCCGCGATGCGCGCGCGGCGCGTCGACCAGCTCGACGATATCTACGCCGAGTCGATCGAGGACGAGGCGGACGATCCGGAGGTCGCGCTCGACCGCAAGACCACCAGCGCGCTGGTCCAGCAATGCCTGACCCGCCTCTCGCCGGCGCATCGCGAGGTCATCGATCTCGTCTACTATCACGAGAAGACGATGCAGGAGATTGCCGACATCGTCGGCATCCCGGTCGGCACCGTGAAGACGCGCATGTTCTGCGCGCGCAAGCAGCTTGCCGTGCTGCTCGCCAATGCCGGCATCGACGTGCCTGCCGCGGTGCGGCCGGCGCCCGGCCGTGAGACCAGTCCGCGCGTCGTTCCCGCGCGCGTGCGCAACTCGAGGCCGCGCATCGTCGTGAAGGCGCGGGCGGGAGCATGATCCCGAAAAGCGGACACCGGTTTTCGGAAAAAGATCATGCTCCAATAAAAGGCTGAATCGGCCCGCTATCCGGTACACCATCGGCGTCTTTCAGTTCAAACGCCGCCCCTGTAAGGTGGGCGGCGTTTGAATTTATTTGCGTGAGGAAACGTCCGTGGCAATTGCGCGTGAACGCCAGGCGGTGGCCGGCGACGTCGACATCATCCTGCATCCGATTCCAAGCAACGACAGCAAGCCCTACATCATCGTGGTCGGGCCCGATAAACACCTGTGGTTCTGCGAGAGCGGCACCTCCAAGATCGGCCGGCTCGATCCCGACAAGGGCACGTTCGTCGAATACGCGACGCCGACGCCGAACGCGCGGCCGATCGGAATCATTCCAGGCCCGGACGATCATCTGTGGTTCTGCGAGAACGCCGGCAACAATGTCTGCCGCATCTCGCTCCAAGGCGTCATCACCGAGTTTCCGCTGCCGACCGCCGGCGCCGGACCGGACGGCATCGGGCTCGGGCCCGACGGCAATCTGTGGTTCTCGGAGGCGCCGCTAAGCAGGATCGGCCGCATCACCCCGGCCGGTCAGATCACCGAATTTTCCGACGGCCTCACGCCGGGCTGCCGGCCGCTGTCGATCGTGGTGCGCGACGGCGAGCTGTGGTTCAGCGAATACGAGGCCGGCCAGATCGGCCGCATGAGCATGCAGGGCAAGGTCACCGAGTACAGGATCCCGACGCCGAACTCGGAGCCGCGCGCGATGGCGACGCATCCGGACGGCAACATCTGGTTCGTGCAGACCAGGGCGAACGGCCTCGGCCGCATCGACCGGCAGGGCCGCGTCACTGAATTTCCGGTCAAGACACCGGACGCATCGCTGCGCGGCGTCTGCGTCGCGCCGGACGGCGACCTGTGGTTCACCGAGAACTTCGCGAACCGGATCGGCCGCATGAAGCCGGACGGCAGCGTGGTCGGCGAGTACCTGATCCCGGGACCGAATTGCGGCGCGCGCGCCATCATTGCGACCGACGACGGCCGGCTGTTCTTCTCGGCGCATGACGCGGGCGCGATCGGCGAGGTCATTCCGCGGCGCTGACGGGCCGTGCTTAGACAAAGATGACGGGAGACGCTCACATGAAGGTGGAGCACATCAAGTACTCGGCCGCGGGCACGACCTATGCCGGTGCGCTGGTCTATGACGAGACGGTCAGCAAGCCGCGCCCGGCGGTGCTGATGGCGCCGAACTGGATGGGGATGACCGACAAGGCGATCGAGCGCGGCAGCCTGATCGCCGGCGACCGCTACGTGGTGTTCATCGCCGACATGTACGGCGAAGGCCGCCGGCCCAAGGACTTCGGCGAGGCCGCCGCGCTCGCCAATCCGCTGCGCGCCGACGCGCCGGAGGCGCGCAAGCGCATCCGCGCCGCACTCGACACGCTGGTCGCCGAGGGCGACAAGCGCAAGCTGATCAACCAGCACCGCGCTGCCCTGGGCTTCTGCTTCGGCGGTGGCAACGTGCTCGAGCTCGCGCGCTCGGGCGCCGATGTCGCGGCCGTCGTGTCGATTCACGGCGACCTGACCTCGCCGGTGCCCGCCACCAAGGGCGCGATCAAGGCGAAGCTGCTCGTCACCCACGGCGCGCCCGACCCGGTGGCGCCGAAGGCGCAGCGCGATGCGTTCGAGGCGGAGATGGATGCCGCTGGCGCGCAATGGCAGATGCTGGTGTTCTCGGGCGTGCTGCACGCCTACACCGACCAGGGCATGGACGTGCCGAACGTCGCCGGCTGGAACGAGCCGGCCACACGCTACACCTACACGCTGATGCACCAGTTCATTGCGGATGCGTTTGCCGGGAAGCTGGCGTGAGAAGTCACAGGCTTATTCACATTGCGACAGGCTTGCGGATTTGGCTTTTGACGCGGCGCGCACCTGAGTTATTGCCAACCTGATCCGTACGGCCGGCTCACCCGGCCGGCGGAGCGTGGAGAAACGCAGACCTGAACGACGGCCGCGCATAGCACGGCCTTTTGCATTAGACCGAGCCAGGGCCGCATGCGGCCCCTTTTTTCATGACGAGGCGTTCAGGCCGCCCTTCGTCATCCGCAACAGCCTCACAGCGCAAAACCATGAACGCACGCAGCGGTCGCTGCGTCGCGGCCGCTGCCTTTGCGCCGGCTATAGGAGATCGCGATGCCCTTTCCGTATCAGAACCACTACAAGCCAAACCAGCCCCGCGTTCCCAAAGGCAATCCGCGCGGCGGCGAGTGGACCGACGACGATTTCCCGACCGACGAAATCGTTCAACCCGTATTCTACGATCCAAACCGGGACCCGCGCCGCGTCAAGGTCCCGAGGCCGGCAATCATCGAACTCGGCGCACTCGCGTACAGGTGGCTGTCGCTGTTCAACGGCCGCCGACAAGCCGTCATTTCAAGACAGGCGAATATCACCGAAGCAAATTGAGTGACGAGATTCTGGAGTACGTGCGCCAAGTCGACGATGAGCAGCTCAAGCAGATTTGCCCGCGCTTTGACATTGTCCAATGGCTGACAAATGTGTCGGCCATGGAATCACGCGCAGCGGAAAAGCAATCAGGAAATAAGATGTCTCCGACTCAATTTGGAACGAACGTTCATGTCAGGTTGCAGTCGAAGATCGTCGGCTGGGGTGATCCCAGTTTCAGAGCCGAGGTCTCATACTTGAAAGGCATAGAAGAAGACTATGGTACGTTGGATTCCATCCGCATCGACGCGCTTGAGGACCTGAAGAACGGGACTGTCTGCGTGTACGACATCAAGACCGGCACGAGCAAAAATAGCGGCCTCAGTCCCAAGCGCAGGAGAGATCCGAGACGAAATCTTCAAGGCATTCAAGAAAGAGGCCCAGCGCGTCATCATCACGGAGATACGACCGCAATGACTACCGCTGCGCAAGTCAAGCAAGTGGTTCAGCCACTGCTCGACCAGAATCCCGATCTGGCGCTGGTCGGCCGCCTGATCTTGATCAAGCCAGTGCGCCACCTGCTGCGCGGCGTCTATTTCGCTCGCAGCCTTGATCACAACGCGTTTACCCCAACCTGGCTGATCGTTCCCATGTTCAGATACGGCGCGCATGTCATCTTCAACTGGGGTCAGGAGCTGTACAATCGCTCGTACGGACCGTGGGACATCAGGAAACCTGCTACTCCTAAGACCATGTGCGAGGAGATCGAACGCACCGCCCTGCCACTCGTACGGTCGGTTCAAACCATCGACGATTTTGTCGGTTTCGCCTCGGAGGAGCGCTTTGGAGCGATGCGTCTGGATAATGACCTCTTCGCCAAAATCGTGATCGACATCGCCCGCGGAGACTTCGATACCGCTCGCGCGATCTGTGCGCACTTCTTTCGCGAAATCCCTTTCAAGCCTTGGTACGACGGCAAAGACTACGCTGGAATAATGCCCGTGCTGCGTCTTCTGCTGGCAGCGAACGATCGCGCAGGTCTCGCCCGCGTGCTGCATCAATGGGAGGCGGACTCGATTGAGGCGTGCAAGCTCGAGAAATTCTGGGAGCCGACGCCATTCCCGTTCGAACTACAGCCGGCCCCATAGCGGGACGCGAACAACGATAGCTTGTTCCGCTTGAACCTCCCGCACAGCTCGTGCGACTACACGACGGCGGCGGGGACTGTTCGCACGGATTGGCGGGGATGCGGCCATGCACCGGGGAACCAGCTTCATCGATATCCTGCGCGGATGCCTGCGGCCGATCGTCCTGGCGGCGCTGGCCGCCATCGTGGTTCCAGGCCCGGCACAGGCGGAGAAGCGCGTCGCGCTGGTGATCGGCAACTCGGCCTACCAAAGCGTGACGCGGCTCGACAATCCGAACAACGACGCGCGGCTGATCGCCGACACACTGAAGAGCCTCGGATTTGCGCTGGTCGGCAACGGCGCGCAGGTCGATCTCGACAAGCCGGCGCTCGACCGCGCGGTGCAGGCGTTCGGCACGCAGCTCGCCGGCGCCGACGTCGCGCTGTTCTACTATGCCGGCCACGGCGTGCAGGTGCGCGGCGCGAACTACCTGGTGCCGGTCGACGCCAACCCGACCCGCGAGGCCGACGTCGATTTCCAGATGCTCGACACCAACCTGGTGCTGCGCCAGATGGAGGGCTCGGGCACCAAGCTCAACCTCGTGATCCTCGATGCCTGCCGCAACAATCCGTTCGGCGGACGCGGGTTGCGCGCCGGCGACGGCGGCCTCGCGCAGATGCGCGCGCCCGAGGGCACGCTGATCTCGTTCGCGACGCAGCCCGGCAACGTGGCGCGCGACGGCGCCGACGGCAACAGCCCCTACACCAAGGCATTGGCGCAGACGTTGCGCAAGCCGGGCCTCGGCATTTTCGAGACGGTCAACGAAGTCGGATTGCTGGTCAAGCGCGCGACCGGCGGCGCGCAAGAGCCGTGGTTCTCGTCGTCGCCGATCGACGGCAAGTTCTTCTTCAATGCCGCGCCGGCGGCGCCCGCCGCCGTCGCGCCGCAGGTCACGGCGACGCCCCCGGACGAAGCACTGTGGTCCATGATCAAGTCCTCGGACGTGGCCGCTCTGCACGAGGAGTTCCTGCGGCAGTTTCCGGGCAGCGTCCGCGCGGCGGAAGCGCGGGCTCGCCTCGATGCGCTCAAGCGCAGCCAGGTTGCGGTGGTCGCGCCGCCGCCGCCTCCGCCCGCCGCGCCGCCAAAGGCTCCCGCTGCCGCCGCTCCGCAGCCGGCCGCGTTGACGCCGCCGAGTGAGCCCGCGCTCGGCCAACTGCCGTGGACCGCCAGCGCCACCGACGTCGCGGCTTGGCGGCTCAAGGCGACCACCCGGCTTGGCGGTGCACTGGCGACGACCGCCGTGAGTCTCGATCGCACGAGCGTCGCCGTGACCGCCGATCGCGAGGGCAGCCTGCACGTACTCGAGGCACGAACCCTCCAGCCGCGCGCCAAGATCACACTGAGCGGCTATGAAAAGTATACGCTCAGCGGGATTGCCATATTGCCCCCGGGCAACCGCGTTGCCGTGGTGCGCAACGGCGCGCTCGAGGTCTACAACGTCGATTCGAAGACGCTGGTGCAGAGCATCCCGGCCGCTCCCGGGTCCTATAGTGGCACGCTGTCGCTCTCACGCGACGGCCAACGTCTCTATTTCGTTCGAGCGGGCAGCAATCCTCCGCGCGCGACCGTCGCGAGCTATCGGATCGGCCCGGCCGGTCTCACTCCCGAGGCCGAGTATCCGCTTGATGCCAACATCGTCAGCTTCGACGTCTCCTCGGACGGCAAACGGTTTCTCGTCGGCCTGACCTCCAACGACTTGATCCTGTACGACCCGGGCACCAGGCACGTCGTCTGGACGCAGAAGTGCGACTGCGGCGCCAGGTTCGGCGCGGGGGACCGCCTGGCCGTGTTTGCCGGACGCCCGGGCGCTTCTGCCGGAGACTTCAACAAGAACAGTGTCATCGGCGTGCTCGACATTGCCTCACCGGAGCGCCGCGTCATGTTCGACGCACAGACGAAGGAGTCGCTCTCGGTCGACGACGTCTCGCCCGATGGACGCCTGGCCTCGATCGGGTCCACCAATATCGGACAGGTGGTCGTCGTTCCCGTCTCGCTCGACACGCCCAATCTGCGGCCGGTTGCCGTCCTCAAGGACAACTCGCGTCAAAGCATCGCCGGCGCCACCTTCGTCGGGACCGACGCGCTCGTCACGATGTCGAGCGACAACAACGCCAGGCTATGGACGAAGTGAGCGCGCGGAATTCACAGGTTTGTCCACAATGCGTGCGACGCGGCAATAAAAAACCAATCAAAACTAAGCAAAATTCGTCAGACCAAAGTCGTAAGCCGCCGCTCCAGCGGAAACATCTGCCAGCCGAATTTTTCGGCGATCAGGCCCCAAATTCCTTTCGGCGCCTTGAGCATGACCACGATCGCGACCGCGCCGAGCATGAGAAGGTAGAGGCTGCCGAGGTCGGCGAGCGTCTGCCGCAGCAGGAAGAACACCACGGTGCCGATGATCGGCCCTTCGACCCGGCCGATCCCGCCGATCACGGTGATGAAGATGACGAAGGCGGTCCAGTCGTTGACGCTGAACGCAGTATCCGGCGAGATGCGGATCTTCTGCAGGAAGATCAGCGCGCCGATCATAGCGGTGCCGAAAGCGACGCCAACGTAGATCGCGAGCTTGATGCGGCGCACATCGATGCCGTTTGACCGCGCGGCGAGCTCGTTGTCGCGGATCGCGGTGAGCGCGAGGCCGTAGCGCGAGCGCAGCAGCCACACGATCAGCAGCAGGATCGCGACGACCAGCGCGAGCGCGACCCAGTAGATGATGAACTCGCGCCATTGTCGCGTCGGCGCGATCGCGGTGATGATGCTGATCGGCAGGCTGATGCCGGAGCCGCCGCCGAGCACGGAGACCTGCGCGGCGAGCAGGCGGAACACCTCCGCCACCACCCAGGTGCCGATCGCGAAGTAGTGCCCGCGCAGGCGGAAGATCAGCGCCGCGACCGGCACGGCGACGATCGCCGCGGCGAGGCCGGCGAGCGGGATCGCCGCGAGCGGCGGGATGTCGAGCAGCATGGTCAGCGCGAACAGGAGGTAGGCGCCGAAGCCGACATAGGCTTGCTGGCCGACGGAAACGAGGCCTGCATAGCCGGCCAGCAGGTTCCACAGGCTCGCCAGTGCGACGTAGGCAAAAATCTCCGCGAGGAGGCGCAGGCTCTGCCGGTCACCCCAATACGGCGCGGCGGCGAGCATCAGCAGCCCGATGACAAACACGGCGACGCCGATGCGGCTCGACGGCGTGGCATGCGCGACCTTGACGCTCATCCCTGCACCTTCGGGAACAAGCCTTCAGGCCGCAGCGCCAGCACGACGAGGAAGGCGATGTGGCCAGCAAGGAGCTGCCAGCCGGGATCGAGCTGGGCGCCGATTGCCTGCGCGACGCCGAGAATGATGCCGCCGGCGAGCGTGCCCCACAGGCTGCCGAGGCCGCCCATGATCACGGCCTCGAAGCCGAAGATCAGCCGCGCCGGCCCGATCGACGGATCGAAATTGGCGCGCACGGCGAGGAACACGCCGGCGATCGCGACAACGGCGAGCGACAGCGCCATGGCGAGTGCAAAGACATGACGGTTGTCGAGCCCCATCAGCTGCGCGACCGGTTGATCGTCCGACGTGGCACGGAACGCGCGGCCGAGCGCGGTGCGATAGAACAGCACCTGCAAACCGCCGATCACCGCGACGGCGACGGCGAACTGCAGGAGCGGCAGGGTGCCGACCGCGAGCCCGCCGCCGAGGTGGATGCTCGCGGTCTCGATCGCGCCGGCCTGGAGCTTGCGGCTGTCGGCGGTGAACAGCTCGAGCAGCCCGTTCTGGATGATGACCGAGAGGCCGAACGTCACGAGCAGCGGCGGCAGCAGGTCGTCGCCGAGCGTGCGGTTGAGCACGAGGCGCTGCAGCGCGTAGCCGATCAGCGCCATCACCGGGACGACGACGACGAGCGAGAGGAGCGGATTGAGTCCGAGCGTGTCGGTGACGACCAGCGCCACGTAGGCGGCGAGCACGATCAGGTCGCCATGCGCGATGTTGACGAGCCGCATCACCCCGAAGATCAGCGACAGCCCGGCGGCGAACATGGCATAGAGCCCGCCGACGAGGATGCCCTGGAGGATGATGTTGAGCCATTCCACGTCACACTCCGAAATATGCCGCGGATATCGCCTCGCGCGTCAGTGAGCTCGCGGCACCGTGCAGCGCGACACGCCCCTCCTGCAGGCAATAAACCTGCGCCGCGGCGGCGAGCGCCTGCACGATATCCTGCTCCACGATGACGACGGAGAGGCCCTGGCCGACGATCGCCGGCAGCCGCGCGTAGATCTCGCGCACGACGATCGGCGCGAGGCCGAGGCTGATCTCGTCGCAGAGAAGCAGCTTCGGGTTCGACATCAGCGCGCGGCCGATCGCGACCATCTGCTGCTGGCCGCCGGACAGCGACGTCGCCGGCATCGCACGGCGTTCACTGAGCACAGGAAACAGTTCATGGATGCGCGCGAGCGTCCACGGTCCGGCGCGGCCGAGCTGGCCGCCGATCAGGAGGTTCTCCTCGACCGTCAGCGACGGAAACAGCCGGCGGCCTTCGGGCACTAGTGCAATACCGCGCGCGACCCGCCGGTGCGCCGGCACATCGCCGATCGCCGCGCCCTCGAACATCACCGCGTCGCGGCGTGACGGCATCAGGCCGGCGATCGATTTGAGCAGCGTCGACTTGCCGGCGCCGTTCGCGCCGATGACGGCGACCACCTGCCCGGCCGCCAACGTGAGCGACACACCGAACAGCGCCTGGAAATCACCGTAGCCGGCGTCGAGCGCATGCACCTCGAGCAGCGGCTCAGGCATCAGCGGCGATCCCCATGTAGATCTCGCGCACGCCCGCGTCGCGGATCACCGCCTGCGGATCGCCCTGAGCGATGAACCTTCCCTGGTGCAGCACCACCAGGCGATCAATGATGGCGAGGAGCGCATGCACGACATGCTCGATCCAGACGATCGACACACCGGTCGCACGCACCTGTTTGATCAGCGCGACCAGCGAGAGGCACTCGTGCTCGGTCAGCCCGCCGGCGACCTCGTCGAGCAGAAGAACCCGCGGCCGCGTCGCCAGCGCCCGGGCGAGCTCGAGCCGCTTGCGGTCGAGCAGGGTGAGCGCACCTGCCGAGCGGTTCGCCTTGTCGGCAAGGCCGCAGCGCGCGAGCACGTCAGCGCAGTCCGCGTAGACGTCGTGCTCGCTCCGCCCGCCGCCGAAGGCCGCCGCGACGACCACGTTCTCGAACACCGTCATGCCGCCGAACGGCTGGGGAATCTGGAACGAACGCGCGATGCCCATGCGGCAGCGGCGCTCCGGCGGCAGCCGCGTGATGTCCTGGCCGTCGAACAGGATGCGCCCGGAGTCCGGCGCGACGGTGCCGGTCGCCATGCCGAACAGGGTCGTCTTGCCGGCGCCGTTCGGGCCGATGATGCCGAGCGCCTCGCCGTCGGCGAGCGCAAGGTCGATGCCGTCGGCGACGACGACGGCACCGAAGCGTTTGGAGATGTTTTCGAGCGCGAGGATGGAGGGCATGCGGTCATGCCCCCACGAGCTTCACGACAATCCCTGCAGCTTGCCGCCGACCGGAATTTCCGGCGCCGGACGGTTGGTGGTGATGACCAGCTCGAACTTGTCGCCCGCCCGCTGCCACTGGCCGGCGACCAGCGGCGTCTTGGTGACGTTCTTGACCGGCTGGCCGCTCCACTTCACCGGCCCGACCATCGACTTGTAGTCGGTCGCGACGATCGCATCGAGGATCGCCTTCGGCTCCAGCGCTTTGGACCGCTTGAGCACGTCGATCGAGATCTCGAACAGCGCATGCTGGAAGCCGATCGGCTGCGTCCACGGCCGCTTGGTCGCGGTGACGTAGGCGTCCGCCAGCTGCTTCGCGCTCTGTCCTGTCAGGCCGGACTTGAACGGATGGTTCGGCGTCCACCAGATCTCGCTGGTGAGGCCATTGCCGCGGGCTCCGAGCGAGTCGATGACCGACGGGAACAGGAGCGCCTTGCCGATGGTGACGATCTTCGGCCGGAAGCCCTGTTGCGCACATTGCGACCAGAACGTTGCGAAGTCGGGCGGGATCATGTTGCCAGTGACGATTTCGCAGCCGGCATTCTTGTAGGCGGTGATCTGCGAGGTGAAGTCGTTGTTCATCACCTGGTAGCGGCCCGGATCGATCAACTTGTAGCCGGCCTGCGCGAGCGCCGGCGGCAGGCCGAGCTTGGCGTCGCCCCAGGCATTACCATCGGCATCGTTCGGGAACACGCCGCCGACCACCTTGTTGGTCGGCATGCCGTCCCACAGCGCAAGGAAAGCGGCAATGACATCCTCGAGGCCCCAGAAGAAATGATAGGTCCAGGTGAAGCCCTTCTTCGGATCGCCTTTGCGGCCGAAGAAATACGGCTGCCACGGACAGTTCGTGGTGATGCAGGGGACCTCGTTGACCTCGGCCTGGTCGGCGACCGGATTGGTGGTATCGGGCGCAGCCGATGCGAGGATCAGGTCGACCTTGTCGCCGAGGATCAGTTCGGAGGCGACCTCCGACGCGCGGCTGCCACTCGACTGGCTGTCCTTGCTGATGATCTGCACCGGGTAGGTCTTGCCGCCGACGGACAGGCCGGGCGAAAGGATGCCGCGCACCTGCTCGAGGATGAAGTTGTCAGCCTCGCCGAAGCCGGCGAGCGGCCCGGTCTTCGGGCTGACATGGCCGATCTTGATGGTGCGGCTCTGGGCGCTTACGGGGATCACGTTGAGCACCGCCGGCGCGGCGATGGCGCCAAGGCCGGTCGTCACCAGGGCTCGCCGCGAAATCTTGGACTGCTCTGTCGATTTCTTCGTCATTGGCGTCCTCCGTCGGATGATGCGGGCGCTAGATGTCGCGCGCCTTCTTGAGATGTTGCAGCACTTTCGATCGCAGCTCGGCCTGCTGCTCCGGCGTCCAGCTGCGGAATCCTTCGCCCGACTTCATGCCGAGCTTGCCGTCCTTGACGAGTTTCTTGAGGTAAGGCGATGGGCCGGACCGCTTGTCGATCGCCGGCAGCACGGTCTTGTGAATCGCAAGCGTGAGATCGGTGCCGACCAGGTCGGCGTTCTCCAGCGGCCCGAGCACCGCGAGGCGGCGGCCGAAGCTCGCCTTGATCACCGTGTCGACGGTCTCCGCGTCACAGATGCCGTTCTCGACCAGCGAGATGCATTCGCGCCACAGCGCATGCTGCAGCCGGTTGCCGACGAAACCGGGCACATCCTTCTTCACGTGCACCGGCGTCTTGCCGGCCTCCGCGTGCAGCTGCATGGTCCAGTCGATCGCCTCGGGCGAGGTCCACCTGGTGCCGATCACCTCGACCAGCGGCACCAGGTACGGCGGATTCCACCAATGCGTGCCGAGCGCACGCTCGCGCTTCTTGAGGCGCTGCATGATCTTGGTGATCGGGATGACCGAAGTGTTGCTGGCGAGGATCGCCTCCGGCCGCACGTGCTCCTCGATCTCCTTGAACAGCTTCTGCTTGAGCAGGAGATCTTCCGACACCGCCTCGACCACGTAGTCGGCGTACTTCACCGCTTCAGAAAGCTTCGGACTCGGCTGGATGAGCTCAACGGCGGTCTCGTCCTCGCCGAGGTCCTTCAGGTTGGCCGAGATGCGTGCGAGCACGGTGTCGAGGCTCGCCATCAGCGCGTCGTAGATGGTGACCTCGTGGCCCTTCAGCGCGAACACCTGCGCGATGCCGTGGCCCATCAGCCCGGCACCGATCACCGCGATGCGCGCCTTGGCCATGATCAGCCTGCCGTGTACCCGCCGTCAGCGTAGAGGATGTGGCCAGTGTAAAAGTCAGATGCCTTCGACGCGAGGAACAGGAGCGGCCCGGCGAGATCCGACGGCTCGCCGAGGCGGCCCTTCGGCACGCGCGACAGGAAGGCCGCGCGCACGGTCTTGGCACGATCGTCGTCGCCGAACATCCATTCGGTCAGCGGCGAGCGGAACACGGTCGGCCCGATCGCATTGACGGTGATGCCGGTCGGTCCCCACTCGCAGCCGAGCGCCTTGGTGATCCCGTCGACTGCCGCTTTGGAAGCGCAATAGGCCGTGTAGCCGGCGGGATGGCCAAGCAGGCCGCGTGCCGATGACATCAGGATCACCTTGCCGCCCTGGCCCTGCTTGAGCATCTGCCTGCCGGCGGCGCGCGCCATCAGCCACGACTGGGTGACGTTCGAGTCCATCACGTCGAGGAAGTCCGCCGCCGGCTGGTCGACGATCTTCGAGACCTTGTTCTGACCCGAGGCGACGACGAGGACGTCGACCCGACCGAACTTCTCAACCGCAGCGGCGACGATCTTGTCGCAATTGGCCTCCGAGCTCGGCCGCAACGCGATGCTCGCCACCTTGGCGCCGAGGTTCTCGCATTCGTCGGCGACCTTCTTGAGCTCGTCGGCTCGGCCGGCGGCGAGCACGACATTGGCGCCGGCCCCGGCCAGCACTTTCGCCGACAGCGCGCCGAATGCGCCGGATGCGCCGGTGACGATCGCAGTCTTGCCCTTGATGTCGAACAGCGATTGCGGGTTCTTCAGAAAGTCCTCGGACATGGCGGCCTCACGCAATTTGGGCCTACGGCCCGTACCGTCACTTCACCGGCGCAACGGCGACCAGGATCGAGCAAACCTCGTTGCCGCGGTTGATGATCTCGCGGCTCTCGTTTGGACCGATGACGCAGGAGTCGTTCTTCTTCAGCACCGTCTCCTTGCCGTCGACGATCACGGTCAGCTCGCCGGCGAGCACGAAATAGACCTTCTCCGGCGGCGAGGCGTCGGGACCGGCGCCGCCGCCGGGCAGGAAGTGAGACAGGCCGACCACCAGCGTCTGGGTGCCGCCGGCCTCGGCGCCGAACAGTCGCAACGCCGTGCAGTCGCGGTGGTTCGGCGCGACATAGGGCTTGGCCTCGGGAAAGCGCTTGACCTGCATCAGAACTTCCCTCCCCGCTCGATACGATAGCTGCCCTTGGGATCAACGATGGCCACGAGCCGGATGATGCAGCCGTCGCCACGGTCCCAGTTCCACGGGAAGAACGCGAAGGTGCATCGGCGACCGGTGACCTTGTCGATGTCGCCACCCACGTTCTCGATGCCGAGAATGCCATTCTTGAACAGGATGCGATGTACCGGCTCCCACTCGGGGAAGTCGTCCTTCCAGTCGCGGCCGCCCGACCATTCGCGATACTCCTCGGCGAGGTGCGGATGCAGCGGTCCGTTGCGCTGGGGCCCGATTGCGGTTGCCAGCGGATGATCGTTGGCCTGGGTGTCGTGCCCGACGACTTTCACCTTCTTCTCGACGAACCATTCGCCGGCCGACGGCACGAAGCCCGGCGCGCGGCAGAAATAGTCCTCGCTGTCCTCGTAGAGCTTGTGCCAACCGGTATTGACGATCACCACGTCGCGCGGGCGCACGATCTTGCCGGCGGCCTGCTCGAGATCGTCATAGGTGATCTGCTCCCACTTCTTCTTCGGGATCGACACCACGATGCCGGAGCCGAAGAAGTGCGGTAGCGGCACCTCGTCGATGAAAGGCGTGCCCTGCACCACGTGCGCCGGCGCGTCGATATGCGTCGTGTTGTGCATCGAGGTCGTGATGCGCTGAGACAGCACGCCCGACTTCGCCATGTAATGGATGCGCTCGATCTTGACGTCTTCGAAGTAGGGCCAGTTCGGGGACTGATAACCGAAGCGATGGGACAGGTTGTAGAACTCCAGCCCCATGCTGTTGTTGAGGTTCTCCTCGAAGCTGACGCCTCGGATCTTCTTAGCCACTTGAGCCCTCCTCTGGCGCGGTTCTGAAGCGAATGCCGCGCGTCTCTTTTGTACCGCAAGATGGTACGTCTGTATCGTATCCCGGTCAACTCCGCCCGCGTTCCGGTTCAGGCGGCGGCCGCCGTCATATGCTCCTCGACGGCCCGCTTGGTCGCCAGCAATCGCTCCGCGATCTTGCGTTGATTGGCCTCGAACCGCGGCGTCGGCACCGGCACCGAGATGGCGACGAAATTGCCGCGCAGGTCGCGCAGCGCGACGCCCGCCGCGCAGATGCCGAGCGTGTGCTCCTCCCGGTCGTAGGCGACACCGGTCTTGCGTACCGCCTTGAGGTCGGTGAGCAGCGCGTCGAAGCGCGTAATGGTCTGTGGCGTGCGTGTCTTGTAGACGCGGCCGATCAGCTTCTCGATCTGCTCATCCTCGAGGCCGGCGAGATAAGCCTTTCCGTTCGCGGTGCAGTACACCGGGAACGTCTCGCCGACCGCGGACACGGTGCGCAGTCGCTGCGGGCCGATCACCTGGTCGATGAACACCAGCCGGTCGCGCTTGACGATGGCGAGGTCGACCGTCTCGCGCAGCTCGCCGGAGAGTTTCGTGAGGAACGGACGCGCGATCGACACGAAATCGACCTGCACCGACGCGGCGAGCCGCTGAATGGTCGGGCCGAGCCGGACGTGACCGTTGGGGGATGCCGCGATGACGATGTTCTCCGCCTCGAGCGCGGCGACGATGCGCTGCACGGTCGAGCGCGCGAGGTTCACCCGTTGCGCGATCTGGCCGAGGCTCAGTCCGTTGGCTTCGTCCTCCAGCGCACGCAGGATCGCCGCCGCGCGCGCGATCACCTGCACCTGGCTCTTCTCGTTGGTCACTCGCTGGTCCATGCGATCGCTTCCGCTTCCCGTTGATGCGTCCCGGCGGGGTCCGAATAATAACGTGCCCGGCGGGCAACTTGCATTGGAGCTGGTTCGCAATATGATACATATCAACCGATATGCGGTACACTAAAATCAACCGCCGGTAACGGACCGATCATGGAAACGTCCCATCCTGCCCACCCGCGCGACCGCTCCGCCGCCCGCTGCGTCCGCAACGTCGAGGCTTCGCATGGTTAGGAAGGTCGCTCTCGAAGAGCACTTCTTGTGTCCGGGCTTCGAGGACTACTGGAAGACCACGGTCGGCGACGTCGATCCGACCATTCTCGCCAGGGTAACGGGACGGCTGACCGACTTCGGCGAGCAGCGTCTGACGTCCATGGACGGTGCCGGCATTGCACGCTCGGTCCTCTCGATCGCCGGTCCCGGCGTGCAGATGGAGCGCGACGTCGCAACAGCCGTACGCAAGGCGCACGAGGCGAATGATTTCCTCGCACGCGAGGTGCAAAAGCGGCCGGACCGTTACTCCGGCTTTGGCCATCTCGCCTTGCAGGATCCGCACGCCGCCGCCGACGAGCTCGAGCGCTGCGTGCGCGAGCTGAAATTCTGCGGCGTGATGATCAACGGCCACACCAACGGCCGCTATCTCGACGATCCGTTCGTAGCGCCGTTCTGGGAGCGTGCCGACGCGCTCGGCGCCGTGATCTACCTGCATCCGACCGATCCGGTCGCGCCCATCCCGGTGCTCGAGGGCCATCGCGGATTGCGCCGCGCCACCTGGGAATGGGGCTTCGAGACCGGCTCGCATGCGCTGCGGCTGGTGTTCGGCGGCGTGTTCGACCGCTTCCCGGGCGCCAAGCTGATGCTCGGCCATCTCGGCGAGACGCTGCCCTATCTGCTCTGGCGGTTCGACAGCCGCGCCAAGCTCTACGGCGTCAAGCTCGGCAAGCCGCCATCCGAATATATCAAGCAGAACATTTTCGTGACCACGTCGGGCATGTGCTCGCCCGAGCCGGTGAATTGCGCGATCAGCGCGCTCGGTCTCTCGCACGTCATGTTCGCGGCGGACTATCCGTTCGAGGATGCCGCCGAAGCCGGCGAGTTCATCGATCACGTCGCGCTCGCCGAAGAGGCGCGGCAGGACATCTGTTTCAACAATGCCGCCAAGCTGTTCGACCTGACCTGAGGCGGCAAGACAACGTCATGAGTTCCGAAGTCCTCGTTCTTGACGTCCACGCACATATCTACGCCGAAGCGTTGCGAAGCCGGTTTCCTGGGCTGCGCGTCCACGCGGCGCGCGACATCAGCGAGGCACCGGCCGACCTCTCGAAGGTCGAGGTGCTGATCGCCTTCGGCATCATCATCACCGATGAGTTGATGCGGGGCCTCACCGCGCTGAAATGGGTGCAATCGCTCGCGACCGGCGTCGACCACTTCCTGCGCTGCCCGACGCTGCGGGCCGAAGCGATGATCACCAGCGGACGCGGCATCCACGGCCCGTCCATGCGCGAGACCGTGGCCTACCATCTCCTGTCGCTCAGCCAGATCGCGCGGCTGCGCCACGCCGATCAACAAGGCCGTCATTGGCAGCGCAGGCTATGGAGCCTGCTGGCCGGCAAGACCGCCGTGCTGATCGGCATCGGCGTCGCCGGGACCTCGATCGGCGAGCTGCTCAAGGCGTTCGGCATGACGGTGATCGGCGTGACGCGGACGCCGCGGCCGGTCGCCGGATTCGACGAGGTGATCGGGCGCGAGCACCTGCTCGCAGCGGCGCGTGAGGCCGATTACGTGATCGGCGTTCTGCCGAACGCACCGGAGAACCGGAATTTCATCGGCCGTGACCTGTTCGCGGCGATGAAGCCGAGTGCGTGCTTCGTCAATGTCGGGCGCGGCGAGACCGTCGACGAGCCGGCGCTGATCGAGGCGCTGCGGGAGAAGCAGATCGCCGCGGCCGGCCTCGACGTGTTCGCCACCGAGCCGCTGCCGAAGGACAGTCCGTTCTGGGACATGCCGAACGTGGTGATGACGCCGCATGTCGGCGGCTATTTCGTCGAATACGAAGACTACATCATGCCGCTGGTGCTCGAGAACATGGAGCACTTCCTCGCCGGCCGGATCAAGGAGATGCGCAATATCGTGACGCGTTAGTTTCACTGCCGACAACGACAAAACATACGAAGGGAAACGCCATGACTGCATTCGTTCGAGCCATGCTGCTCGGCATGGCCGTCGCGCTCGCCGCCGTGCCGGCCGGCGCGCAGACCTATCCCGACAAGCCGATCCGCATGATCGTGTCGATCGCCGCCGGCAGCGTCACCGACGTGATCATGCGCGCCGCCGCGAACGAGCTCGCGCCGCGGCTCGGCCAGCAGATCGTGATCGAGAACAAGGGCGGCGCGAGCGGCATTCCCGCGGCCCAGGCCTGCGCCATCTCCCCGCCCGACGGCTACACGCTGTGCGTGATCTATCACTCGACGCTGGTGTTCAACCCGCTGCTGTTCAACAAGCTGCCCTACGATGCGGACAAGGATTTCGACCTCATCGCGCGGCTGTTCTTCCTGATCGAAGCGGTCGCGGTGAACCCCTCCGTGGGGGTCAACTCGATTGCCGAGCTCAAAGCCGCCGCGCAGGCGAAGCCGCAAGCGTTCAATTATGGCACGCTCGGGCCAGGTTCATATCCCGAGCTGTTTCTGAAGTGGGTCAACAATCAATGGTCGACCAGCATTGTCGCGATCCCCTATCGCGGCGGCGGGCCGATCGCGCAGGCGCTCGCCGCCGGCGACATCCAGATCGGCAATATGGGCCTCGGCAATTTCCTCGGCCTCGCCGAGGGCGGCAAGCTGAGGATCCTCGCGGTTACGGCGCCCAAGCGCTCGCCGCTCGCTCCCGAGGTGCCGACCTTCACCGAAGCCGGCCTCGGCGGCTATCCGGGCCGGGGCTGGTGGGGTCTCGCCGCGCCGAAGGGCACGCCGCAGCCGATCCTCGACCGGCTCAACGCCGAGTTCGTCAAACTGTTCAGCGAGCCGAAGTTCCTCGCCTTCCTGGAGAAGCAGGCGGTGGTCTCGGCGCCCGGCACGCCGGCCGAGTTCGCGGCCTTCATCAAGGAGGACCGGCGGAACGCCGAGACGCTGATCAAGATCGCGAACACACCGCGCACGGATTACAAGCCCGAGCAGCAATGAACGGCTGACATGATTGCGGCGCGGTCAGCGCATGGCGCGCTGGCCTGTCCACGGTCTATCGTTGCGGGCGATAAGAACAGAACACGCCCGGAGGAGACGCCCGTGATAGGCCGCAAGGACGACCCGACATTTCTGTATTTCCCGACCAACTATCGCTGGTCGATGGGGCTGTTGATCTGCCTCTCGGGCGCGCCGTGGGGCGGCGCCGAGATCGACGAGGTGCACCGGGTCGGCCGCGCCCTCGACGACAAAGTCGGCGACGACCGAGCCTGGTACGACGAATGGGTCCGCATGGGCGACCGCATCGAGGCGCGTGGCCGCGCGGCGCTTGGCAAGGGGCACAAGTTCACCGCAGCGGCCTGCTTTCAGCGCGCGACACGCTACTACCAGACCGGCGAGCGCTTCATTCATCCGCGCACGAAAGAGACGAGCGACGTCTACGCCAAGGCGGTGAAGGTCTTTCGGGAGGCGATGGAGATCATCAACACGCCGCGCGTCGAGCCGGTCGAAATCCCCTACGGCAAGGCGAAGCTGCCCGGCCTGCTGGTGCATCCCGATCCGAAGGTCGCCGGCACAAAGCCCACGCCCTGCATGGTGTTCTTCGACGGCTTCGACGTCACCAAGGAGCTGCAATACGGCTATGGCGTCGCTGATCTCGCCGCGCGCGGCGTCGGCTGCCTGATCGTCGACGGGCCCGGCAACGGCGAGAGCGTGCGCTTTCGCGACCTGCCGCTGATCGCCGAGACTGAGCATTACGCGACGCCGGTCTACGAATATCTCGCCGGCCGCAGGGAGTTCGATCCGAAGCGGATCGGAGTCATGGCGTTGTCGCTCGGCGGCTACTATGCGCCGCGCGCGGCCTCGCTCGAAACGCGCTTCGCGTGCTGCGTCGCCTGGGGCGCGCAGTGGGACTATCACGAGGTGTGGTCGAAGCGGCTCGAGCAGCTTGCGACCGGCAATGTGCTGTCGCTCTCGGTGCCGCCCGAGCACCTGCAATGGGTGCTCGGCGTCACCTCGAACGAGGCGGCGCTGAAGAAGCTCGAAGGCTTCCGGCTCGACGGCATCGTGCAGAAGATGAGGTGTCCTTTCCTGCTGCTGCACGGCGCTGGCGACGAGCAGATCCCGCTTGCGACGGCCGAGAAGCTGTTCGCCGCGGTCGGCTCGCAGCAGAAGGAGCTCAAGGTGTTCCACCGCGAGGAAGGCGGCTTCCACCACTGCCAGGTCGATAACGTGACAATCGGCGTTCATTACATGTGGGACTGGATCGCCGACACCCTGCGGGCTGGAACGTGAAGACCGAGACACGCGACGGCATGCGGATCGATTGGGACGCGCCGATCGAGATGGATGACGGCGTGGTGCTGCGCGCCGACGTGTTCCGTCCCAACGACGACGGCAAGTATCCCGTCATCATGAGCTACGGGCCTTACGCCAAGGGCCTCGCCATGCAGGAGGGCTACAAGAGCCAGTGGCTGCGCATCGTCAAGGCCGCGCCCGAGGTGCTCGAAGGCTCCAGCAACAAGTACCAGAACTGGGAGCTGTTCGACCCCGAGAAGTGGGTGCCGGACGGCTACGTGCTCGTCCGCGTCGACTCGCGCGGCGCCGGCCGATCACCCGGTTATCTCGAAGTATGGTCGCCGCGAGAGGCGCAGGACATCGCCGCTTGCGTCGAATGGGCCGGCACGCAGGCCTGGTCGAATGGCAAAGTCGGCCTGCACGGAATCTCGTACTATTCGATGAACCAGTGGCAGGCGGCGCCTCTCAAGCCGAAGCATCTTGCGGCACTGTGCATCTGGGAGGGCTCGTCCGACTATTATCGCGAGCTGTGCCGGCACGGCGGCATTCTCAGCGACTTCTTCTCCAGCTGGTACCCGCGCCAAGTGACCGCCGTGCAGCACGGCGTCGGCGAGCGCGGCGCGAAGAGCGCCGTCACCGGCGAGCCGGTCGCAGGACCGCTGACGCTCTCCGATGATGAGCTACGCAGGAAGCGCGCCGATTGCGACGGCGACGCGCTGCGCCGTCATTGGATCGACGACTACTACAAGGCCCGGCTGCCCAGGTTCGAGGACATCGACACGCCGCTCCTCTCTGCTGCCAACTGGGGCGGCATGGGTCTGCATCCGCGTGGCAATTTCGAGGGTTTCTTGCGCGCGGGCTCGAAACAGAAGTGGCTGGAAGTGCACGGTGACACGCACTTCACGCTGTTCTACGCCGAATATGGCCAGGAGATGCAGCGCAAGTTCTTCGATCATTTCCTCAAGGGTGAGGACAACGGCTGGAACAAGCAGCCGAAGGTGCTGCTCAATGTGCGCCATCCCGGCGAAAAATTCGTGCCGCGGCCCGAGAGCGAATGGCCGCTGGCGCGCACGCAGTGGACGAAATTTCATCTGCATCCGGCAGACCAAAGCCTGAGCACGGACGAGCCGCCCAGCGACGAGATTGCGCTGACCTACAGCACGACCGGCGACGGCCTGACCTTCTTGACGCTGCCAATGGAGCGCGAGATCGAGATCACCGGACCGGTCGCCGCCAGGCTCGTGGTGTCATCCGACACCACCGACGCCGACCTGTTCCTGGTGCTGCGCGCGTTCGACCCGCAGGACAAGGAGGTCGTGTTCATCGGCTCGAACGACCCACGCGTGCCGGTCGGGCTCGGCTGGCTGCGCGCCTCGCACCGCAAGACCGATCCGAAGCTGAGCCAACCGTATCGGCCGTGGCACACCCATGACGAGCCCTGGCCGCTGACGCCCGGCGTGCCGGTCGAGGTCGACGTGGAGATCCTGCCGACATCGATCGTGGTGCCGAAGGGTTTTCGGGTGGCGCTGACGGTGCGCGGCAAGGACTATGAATATGACGGCACCGACGCGGCGCTTCCGCATGCGCCCTACCCGATGAAGGGCGTGGGTCCGTTCACGCACACCCATCCGCAGGACCGCCCTGCCCACATTTTCGGCGGCCGCAATACCTTGCATTTCGGCGACACGCATTCGTGCTATGTCCTCCTGCCCGTGATCCCGCCGAACATGTGACCTTGGCTTGATGAGCACGCTCGAACAACTTGGCCGCGTCCTCGCCGGCCTCGACGTCAAGACCATGCCGGACGCGCTGCGGCAAAAACTGCGGTTGCACGTTGCGGACGTGGTCGGCGCCTGGGTCGCCGCGACCGCAACCGCCGAAGGCAAGGCCCTGCTCGGGTTTCGCGCGGCGACCGCGCGCAGTCTCGGCGACCATGTGATGATCAACTGCGCCCTGGCGCGCCTCTCGGAGGTCGACGATATCCACCTCGCCGCCATGATCACGCCGGGCGCGATCGTCGTGCCCGCAGCGCTGACGATCAGTGCGTCGCTGCCGCCGCTCGAAGCCGATGAGCTCGCGGCAGCGATCGTTGCGGGCTACGAGGTCATGATCCGGCTTGGCCTCGCCATCGACGGACCGACGGCACTCTATCGCGGCATCTGGCCGACCTATATCGGCGCGCCGCTCGGCGTCGCAGCGGTCGCCGCGCGCCTGTTCAAGCTCGATGCGACGCAGACGGCACACGCGCTTGCATCGGCGCTCACTCTGAGCGCGCCGGGCGTCGGCCATCACAATGCGGCCACCACGACGCGCTGGTTCGCGATCGGCCACGCGGCGCGTGGCGGCCTGGTCGCCGCGCAGGGCGCGCAAATGCGCTTCACAGCCGATCTCGATCTGCTCGACGGTCCGTTCTTCAAGAATGTCTACGGCATCACGCCGAAGCTTTCGGCGTTTACGGACGAGCTCGATCAGCCGTCCTCCGTGGCGCAACTGTCGTTCAAGCCGTGGTGCGCCGCGCGGCAGACCATGCCGGCGGTGCAGGCGCTGAAGGACATCATAGCGAGCGGCGTCGAGCCGGATCGCATGACCGAGATTCACGTCGCGGTGCTGCCGCCGCACCTCAAGATGATCGACCACGGCGTGGTCTCCGGCGACCGCGCCTCGTTCCTGACCAGCCTGACCTACCAGATGGCGGCCGCCGCGCTCGCGCCGACCGCGCTCGACGATCTCAGCCAGACGAAGCTCGGACTGACGCCACCATTGCACGCCTTCATGGACTGTATCACGTTGAACGCCGACGTCGGGCTGCTCGCGGACTACCCTGCACAATGGACGGCGCGAGTAACCGTGGTGACATCCGCGGGCAACCATGAACGCATCGTCTCGCAGGTACCGGGCGATCCGGCGGACACATTCGACGGCGCGACGGTGACGAGCAAGTTTATCCGCTTCGCGGCGCCGGTCGTCGGCGAGCGCGATGCAATCGTGCTTCTGGGGCAGGCGCTCGGCGTGCTGGCCGACACACGTCATTGCGCCACTATCCTGCAACGGATCGGCGCCGCGGCCTGACGCCGTTGCGCGCCGCATGCTATCAATGCGCGACGAGTGGAGGAGTCCCATGAGCAAGCCGCGACCGGTCGAATACGCCGACGCCCCGCCAGAGGTGCGCGCCGTGTTCGACGACATCAAGAAGACGCGCAACGTGCCGGACGTGAACAACTTCTGGAAATACCTCGCGTGCGATCCGGTCGGCCTGAAGCGCACCTGGGAAAGCGTCAAGGAGGTGATGGCGCCCGGCGCGCTCGACCCGCTGACCAAGGAAATGATCTATCTCGCGGTCAGCGTCACCAATGGCTGCGGCTATTGCATCGCCAGCCACACCGCGGCAGCGCGCAAGGCCGGCATGACCGATGCCATGTTCGGCGAGGTGATGGGGATCGTCGGCATGGCGAACGAGACCAATCGCCTCGCCAACGGTTACCGCGTCCCGATCGACCCGGCGCTCGAGCAATGATGGCGAAGCGCGGCAAGTCTCGGAAGCCTGCGCCGGTTGTGCCGGCGCCGAGCGATGTTGCACCTGCGCCTGACTACGCAAATATCGGTGCCGACGACCAGATCAGCGTGAGCAATCTGTCGCTGCACCAACTGTTCGAGCAACAGGCGCGCGAGATGCTCGACCGCGCCGACATCGACGAGGAGCAGAAGCAGAGCATCCTGGTGGCAATGAGTTGCCCCTGCTGCGGCGCCGGTGGGCTGTCTTACACCGTGAAGCTGAAACGCTAGCCCGCGCGGGCCTTCGGCTCCGCATGCGACTGCATCTGCGTGCGCAATCGCTCGGTCGCCGCCTGATCGATCGCGAATGTCTCGGGATCAATCACTACGCCATAGAACTCGGCCGCGGCTTCGATTGACACATAGCCTTGCTTGACATCGTTCTGCACGACCTCGACCGGCCGCTCAAGCGGCGAGCCATAACCTCCGCCGCCTCCGGAGCGCATCAAGTAGGCGTCTCCGGTCTTGAGCTGCGCAACCAGGACCTTGGCGTTCGGGAAGTCGGTCTTCCAGGCGCCGCCGAGACGCACCGCAACTGCATTGCCCATACCGTCTCCACCAGCCTCGAGGCCCCACGGCTTGCAGTGCGCGCGGTCGACCTGAGTGTTGACCGTCAGATTGGTGCGCGCGCGTACCACGCGCTCGATGCCGAGCCCGCCGCGATGGCGACCAGGGCCGCCGGAATCCTCGGCGAGCCTGTAGCTCTCGATCAGGAGCGGAAACTTCGCCTCGATCTGCTCGTTCGGGCTGTTGTGGGTATCGCCGTCGTTCATGCAGACAGTCGCCGAGACGCCGTCCTCACTCTTCTTGGCACCCCAGCCGCCCCCCAGCGGGCCGAAATTGCCGATGAAGAATTCCGACGTCCTTGGGTTGATGCCGTGAAACGGCGAGGTGAGCAGGTCGGCGTGGTGACCGGCGATCACGCGGTCGGGGATTGCCGGCGCCAGCGCCTTGAACACGGTATCCACCACGGTCATCGGATAGGTCATCCACAGCCGCATCGGCGCCGGACGCGTCGCGCTCACCACGGTGCCGTTGGGCACGATCACCTTGAGACTGCGGAACGAGCCGTCATTGATCGGATAGTCGCGCGGCGAGGTGATGCACTTGTAGGCCATCTGCGCACAGCCGAATGCGGTCGAGATGCCGGAGTTGTAGAAGCCGCGCACCTGGCGCGACACGTGCGTGAGGTCGATGGTGGCCTCGTCGCCCTTGATCTCGACGCGCACCTTGATCGGCACGCGGCGGCCGATGTCGACGCCGTCGTCGTCCATATAGGACTCCGCCTCGTAGACACCGTCCGGAATCGAACGCGTGCGGGCGCGCGCCTGCACCTCCGAGCGATCCATGATTTCCGCAATGGCATCCAGCACCGGCCTCTGGCCGTAGCGATCCAGCAATTGCAGAAACCGCCGCTCACCGGTCTTCACCGCGATCACCTGCGCACGTAAATCGCCCATGGCGCGGTTCGGGATCCGCACGTTCATGCGGATGATCTCCACCAGGTCATCGTTGACCTTGCCGCGATCCTGATACTTCAGGATCGGCACCTGCAGGCCCTCGGAATAGATGTCGGTGGTCATGCCGCCGAGCGTGCCGCCGATGTCGATCCAGTGCGCCATGCAGCACGAGAATCCGACCAGCTTGTTCCGATGGAAGATCGGCAGCGTGAAGGTCATGTGATAGAGGTGGCTGCCGGTCGTGTAGGCGTCGTTGGTGACGTAGATGTCGCCCGGCTTCATGTTGTTCAGACCAAAGTGCCGGATCTTCGCCTTCACCGTCTCCGACATGCCGCGGATGAAGCTCGGCAGGCCGATGCCGATCGACACCGTCTCGCCCTGCGCCGTGAACAGGCCGGTCGTGAAGTCGAGCGCCTCGTAGATGATCATGTTGTAAGCGGTGCGCATGAGGTTGGTCTTCATTTCCTCGGTCACCGCGATGACGCCGTTGCGCACGATCTCGGTAATGACTGGATCGACCTTGCGCCGCGGAGCCCGCTTGCCCGTGGCCTTCGCAGCCTGCTTCGCCATGTCTAGCTATCCTTCCCGACTGCGATGATCAGATTGCCCCAGGCATCGACCTCGAGCGTGTCGCCAGGCAGCAGCACGGTGGTCGAGGCATGCTCCTCGATCAGTGCCGGACCCTTGATGCGGTTGCCCGCGGTGAGTGCCGCGCGTGCGAAGGTCGGCGTGTCGGTGAAACGGCCCTCGACATAGACCGGCCGCTTGCCGGTGAATGCATTCTTCGGCGGCGCCGCGCTGCCTTTCTTGATCTTCTCCTGCGGCGGCTTGCTCATCAGGCCGGTGACGGTCGTGCGCAGGCTGACGATCTCGGCGCGCTCGTTGGGCGCACAGGTGCCGTAGCGCAGCTCGTGCATTTCATCGAAGTGTCGCTTGATGCCTGCGCGGTTCTGCTTCTCGAAGACCTTCATGGGCAGATCGACGGTGACCGGATGCTCCTGACCGACATAGCGCATATCGGCGGCGCGTTTGACCGTGACCTTGTGCGGCGACACCGATGTGCCGGCGATCGCGCGTCGGCCCTCGTTCTCGAGCTCGCGGTACACGCCTTCGAGCGCGTCGAACGGCGCATCGTCGAGCTTGGTCGGCCAAGTGCGTACATAATCGTAGCGCAGGTCGGAGAACAGCATGCCGAAGGCCGAGAACACGCCAGGCGCGCCGGGAATGATCACCTTGCGGATGCCGATCTCCCGCGCGACCTGCACTGCGTGCAGCGGCCCGGCGCCACCATAGGCGACCAGCGCGAAGTCGCCGGCGTCGAGGCCGCGCTCGGTGGTCACTGCTTTCACCGCATAGGACATCGCGGTCGCCGCAATGCGGAGAATTCCGTCAGCCGCCGCTGTAGCCGACATGCCAAGCGGCTTGCCGACCTTGTCCTGCAGTGCCTGCTTCGCCGCCTTGACGTCGAGCCGCATTTCGCCACCAAGAAAGCGGTCCGCGCCGAGCCGGCCAAGCACCAGGTTGGCATCGGTCACGGTCGGCTCCACGCCGCCGAGGCTGTAGCAGGCCGGCCCGGGCGCGGCACCCGCGCTCTGCGGACCAACGCGCAGCGCGCCATCCTCGACTCGCGCAATCGAGCCGCCGCCGGTGCCGACCTCGAAAATGTCCATCATGGCGATCTGCACCGGGAGCGCCTTCTCGTAGCCGCCGATCAGCGCCGCGCCGGTGGTGAGCGGCTCGCCCTTGTAGATGACGCCGGCCTTGGCGGTGGTGCCACCCATGTCGAAGGCGATGGCGTTGTCGAGCCCGAGCGTGCGGCAGAGCGCCCGGGTGCCGATCACGCCGGCCGCCGGCCCGGATTCCAGCATGCGGATGCAGTGCGACTTCGCCTGCTCCGATTCGTAGAGGCCGCCGGTCGATTGCACGATCAGAAACGAGCCGGAAAACCCGGCCTTGCGGACATGGTCGTCGATCTCGCCGAGATAACGGCGGACTTTTGGGCCGATATAGGCATTGGCGGCGACGGTCGAGGAGCGCTCGAATTCGCGGTATTCCTGCGACAGCTCGTGCGAGGCCGAGACGAACATGCCGGGAAACTTCGCCTCGATCAGCTCTTTTGCGCGCGCCTCGTGGTCGGGATTGCGGTAGCTGTTGATGAACATGATCGCCGCCGCTTCGATGCCGAGCGCGGTGAGCTTCTCGGCCAATGCCTCGACCTCACCACGGTCGAGCGGCGTCTCGACCACGCCTTCCGCCAGCATGCGCTCGTTGACCTCGAAGCGCAGCGCGCGCTCGACCAGCGGCTCATGCTTCTGGAAGAACAGGTTATAGGCGTCCGGCCGGTTGATGCGGCCGATCTCGTAGACGTCGCGAAAACCGCGCGTGGTGAGCAGCGCGGTGCGCGCGCCCTTACGCTCCAGGATCGTATTGATGGCGATGGTGGAACCGTGCAGAAACAGCCCGGCGTCGGCATAGGTCGTGCCCGTCTTGTCGACGCCGGCGCTAATCCCCTCCACCAGATGCTGCGGCGTCGACAGCGCCTTGCCGAACGTGAGCTTGCCGGTCCTGTCGTCGAACACGGCGATGTCGGTGAACGTGCCGCCGATGTCGGCAGCGAGACGCAGCTTCGATTGGGCGGCGCGGGAGCGTGAGCTGAGTTTGGCGTCCATAATGCGGGCTTCGCTGGGAGTGGAAATACCGACGATCAGCGGCGCATGGCGAGGCAATGTTCGACCGGCAACCGCAGGCGAACGCGGGCGCCGCGGCCGAGCGCGGCGGAGGGATGCAGCTGCACATGAAGGCGCTCGCCGCCGACCGCGACGATGCAGTCGAGCATGTTGCCGAGGAACACGGTGGTCTCGACGGTGCCAGTGACCGTGTTCGTAACGATGCCAATCTGGCCTGTTTCGGTCAGCGCCACGTTCTCCGGTCGCACCGTCACAGCAACAGCCTCGCCGTTCGCGACGCCATCCTCGGCGCGGCACTGCAACGTGCCGAGCGCCGTCTCGACGCTCGCTTGGCGCGATCCGTTACCGCCGCTCAATGAAATCACGCGCCCGTTGATCATGTTGGTCTTGCCGATGAAATCTGCCACGAAGGGCTGCGTCGGTTTAGCGTAGATATCGGCCGGCGCACCCTGCTGGACAATGACCCCGTCACGCATCACCGCGATTGTGTCCGACATGGTGAGCGCCTCGATCTGCTCGTGGGTGACGAAGAGGGTGGTCACCTTCAGGCGCTCGACCACCTCGCGCAGCTCGAGCCTCATCTCATCGCGGAGCTTGGCATCAAGATTGGAGAGCGGTTCGTCGAGCAGGAGCACGCGCGGCTCGGCGACCAGCGCGCGAGCCACCGCGAGCCGCTGCTGCTGGCCGCCGGACAGGTAAGGCGCGGGCCGATCCTGCAGCCCGTCGAGGCGGACCAGCGAGAGGGCGCGCATCACCCGCTCGCGCATCTCGGAGGCGGACGGCCTCGGCTTTTTGTAGCGCAGCGGGAATGCGATGTTCTCGAACACCGACATGTGCGGCCAGATCGCATAGGACTGGAACACCATGCCGATGTTGCGCTCATGCGGCGGGACGAAGATGTTGCGTGCCGACGAAAATACCACTTCGTCGCCGATCGTGATCTCGCCCTCGTCAGGCCGCTCGAGTCCGGCGACGCAGCGAAGCGTCGTGGTCTTGCCACAGCCCGACGGACCAAGCAGCGTGTAGAACGCTCCCTCCGGCACGTCGAGCGACACACCTTTGACGGCCTGCTGCTCGGCATGGGCGCCGTGATAGGTCATGCGGAGATTGCGGATACGGATCATCGGGGTGTGAGTATCCCTACGCGGCGGGCGACAAGCCAGTACAAAAGCAGGATGGGCGCCATGAGCGCGAGCATGATGAGGGCGGCGGCGGAGGCGCGGCCGTACGAGGATGACTGCGCATAGCTCCACACCAGCATGGAAAACGGCAGATTGCTGCCGGTTGCGAGCACGACCGGCAAGGTCAGCTCGCGGAAGCTCAGGAGCGCGATCCAGATCCAGGCATAGAGAACGGTCGGGGCGAGGAGCGGCAGCAACACCGCCCGGAAGACGCCGAAGGTGCCTGCGCCGCTGACCTGCGCGGCCTCGTCGAGTTCACGATGCACCTGGATCAGTGCCGAATTGGTCATGCGCGTGCCGTAGCTCATCCGCGCGATCGCGTAGACCAGGATCAGGATCCAGATCGTACCGTAGATCGGCGCCACGCCACGCAGCACGAACAGGGCCAGCAGCAGCGCGGCGACGCTGAACACGATCGGCGGGACGGTCACCGGCAGGAACGCGAAAAAATCAAGCACCGCTGCGCCGCGCGTTCCTGCGCGCAGGATCACCCATGAGATCGCGAGGCTTGCGGCCATGGTGATGGTCGGCACCGTGACCATCAGGATCGCCGTGTTGGTGATCGAGCGGACAAGCAGCTCGGTCGGGATGCTGCGGAAATTGCCGAGCGACAGCTGCGCAAGCGCCTCGACGGACGGCGTCTGCAGGTACGGCAGCGCGGCGGCCCAGCCGAGCATGACCAGAGGCAGCGCCTGGCTGACGAGGAAGAACAGGACGACAAAGACGATTGCCGGCGCCTTGGCAGGGCCGAGCGCATGGATGCGTGGCCGGTACGCCTTGCCGGTCACCACCGCGTATCGCGGGGCCTGCCGCTGCACGACGCGATAGGCCCAGCTCATGGCGATGGCGATCACCAGCATGATCATGCTCAGGGTGGCGACACCGCCGTATTCGGGCGGCCCTTCGGTGGGCGTGAGCTGACGGAACACGTAGGTGGAGAACGTATAGATGCGGTTGGTCAGGCCGAGGATCGCCGGCACGTCGAAGGCCGCGAAGCAGATCGCCGACACGTAGATGGCGGCGGCGAGCAGGCCGGGCCAGAGTACGCGCAAGGTGACGCGCACGACCGCCTGCCAGGGTTTCGCGCCACTCATCGCCGCCGCCTCTTCGAGCGACGGATCCATCGAGCGTAGCACGACCGATGTCATGATGAAGGTGATCGGCGTGAGACTGAGCCCCTCGACGATACCCATGCCGACAATGGTCGCGATATTGAACGGAGCGGCGGAAAGACCGAACAGTGCCATCACCGCCTGATTGATCAGCCCAATACGCGGATGCAGCAGAAACAGCCAGCCGAGCGCCACGGCAAAACCCGGGATCAGCAGCGCAACCGTCATCAGCGTGAAGACGATTGGCTTGCCGGGAAAATCGGTGCGCTCGACCAGCCAAGCCATCGGCAAGGCCAGCGCGAAGGCGACGATCAGCGTGATGACGAGAAACAGTGCCGTGTTCCACAGCACACGGTAGGTGAAGCTGTCGATGAAAATCTCGCGGTAGTGGCCGAGCGTGTAGCCGAGCTGCGGATCGCCCGGCGTGCCGTCGGTGAAGCTCAGCCACAGGATGGTGACGAGCAGGACCGCGACCGCAAGACAGGCCAGCACGGCGATGCTAATCGCGAACACGCGCGCTACGTCGATGTTCCACCGCACCGGACGCGTGATGTCGAGCGTGACGGGCAACGCGGTCACGTTCGAGAGCTCAGCGATCGCGGATGATCTTGGTCAGCTCGAGATGCGCCTTGGCGACGCCCTGGTTGGTCTTCCACCAGTCGATATTGACCTCGGTGAACTTCACGCCCTGGGCGCTCATGTCGGCAATACGCTTTGCCGCATGCGAGCCGGCATAGTTGTCGAGATCCCAGCCGTAGAGATCCCACACCACGTGCTCCTGGCCCTCGGGCGAAGAAATGTAGAGCGTGTAGAGGATGCCGGCGTTCGGATGCGGCGCATGCGCCGGTACCGTCATATAGGCGTAGCGCCGCTGCGCCATGTCGCTGATGATATGTGTGTCGAGGATGCTCTTGCCGCGATAGCGCAACCGGTTCTGGGAGCCGCCGCTGCAATCGATCACCAGGGCCGGAGTCTCACCCGAGGCAATACGGTCTTCACCCTCGCAGCCGAGCAATCCGCCGATCTGGCCGGACATTCTTTTCACGAAGTCTTCGGTCTTCTGCGGGCCCCATTGCGGCTGCGCGAGCAGCACGTCGAAACCGGCCAGGAAGGGAGTGGTGACGAACTTGCCCTTGTAGTCGGGCCTGAGGATATCCTCGAGCTGCGTGATCTGCGGCACCCAGCTCGCAGCCTTCACGTTATAATTGATGCCCGGCAGAAAGGTCATGAAGCGCAGCGCCTTGCCGTCGCCTTCGACGAGATCCGGCATGATGCGGCCCGGCAGAAGCTTCGCCCAGTCGACCTGCTGATAGAGGCCGCGATCGAGATAGGGCGTGATCTGGATCGCGGTGGCGATGAACACGTCGCTCGATGCCGGCTGACCGGCCTGCTTCTCCTGGAACAGCGCCGCGGCGAGCGGCGCGTAGGCAGGGCCCGGCACCCACTCGACCGCAAGATCGACGCCGAACATCTTCTTGATGCCGTCCTGCGCGACCTTTGCGCCTTCGGCGGCGCCGTTGACGCTGGTCGTCGAGCGCAGCTGCAGCTTGCCCTCTTGCTTGGCGGCCTCGATCACCTTGGCGAGCTCGGGCGTGACCTGGACGGTCTGCGCCGACGCCGCGCCGGTTGCCACCAACACGAGCAGCGACAGCAGCAATGTGGAACGCATGACGACCCTCCCGAAATCATTTCTTTGGCTGCAGTCTAGCCTTTGAACCGCGGCAACAGAGACGCCGCATTGTCACGCTTGATCGCCTGCAGCTCGGCGGCCGCAAAGCCGAGCTTTTCGAGCCCGCCCGCCGTCGCCGGAATCGGCACCAGCGGAAAGTCGCTCCCGAACATGATCTGCGAGGTTGGCACCAGCGCTGTCAGCGCCGCCATGGCAGGACGGTTCGCGGAGTTCGCAATCTCGTAGTAGAGCCGCTTCAGCTCGAATGCGACGCCGTCCGGCACTTTCTCCTTGAGGTGCGGCAGGAAGGCGAGCTGCTCGATGCGACCGGCGAGCATCGGGATCGTGCCACCCGCGTGCGAGAAAATGAAGCGGATGTCCCGAAAGCGCGTCAGCGAGCCCGTATACATCAGGCTCGTAATGGCGCGATTGGTGTCCTGGGTAAACTCGGTGAGGAACGCCGGCACTTGCGGCATCAGGCTGGTGCAGCACGCGGGCGTCGCCGGATGCACGTAGATTACTGCCTTGCGGCGGTTGATCTCCTCGAGCACCGGGTCGAAGGCGGGATCGCCGAGCCACTTGTTGCCGTAGCTGGTGAGCAGGCCGATGCCGTCGGCCTTGAGTACGTCAAGTGCGTACTCGAGTTCCTTGAGGCTGCCCTCGATGTCCGGCAGCGGCAAAGTCGCGAACAGGCCGAAGCGGCCGGGAAAATCGCGGCCCATATGCGTGACATATTCGTTGAAGCTGCGCGTCAGCCGACGCGACTGGGCGACATCGCCGAACCAGATGCCGGGCGTGGTCATCGACACGATCGCGGTCGCGACGCCGTTCTTGTCCATCTCGTCGACGGCGCGCTGCGGCGACCAGCCGAGCCATTGCGGCACGATGCGCCCGCCGCCCTGCGCCATGATCTTGTCCTTCACCTCCTCGAACCAGAATGGCGGCACGGTGTGGTGATGCACGTCGATGATCGACGGCTTCGCGGTCTGCGCGAGAAGCGGCGCAGGCAGCAGCGCGCCCGCACCCGCAACAATGGCGGATGCGACGAACTGGCGCCGCGACGGCGCGCAGCAGCGGCAGTCGGCGAGGCGCATGGCGGCCCTCCCCTGATTTTTCATTATCGTTCTTCAGTTTCGTGCCGATTATGATCATACAATCTTGACAGGTCAATATTGTACGGTTGAGAGTGTGGGCCGGGAGGACCGGCCGGTGCCGCAGAAAAAGAGACGCCCAGGGTTTTTCGTCGGCACCGATGTCGGCGGCACGTTCACCGACCTGTGGGTCGCCGACGGCGGCCAGGCGCGCGTGTTCAAGAGCCCCACCACGCCCGACGTGATGACCGGCGTCATCGACGTGGTGAAGATCGCCGCCGAGGCCTATGGCCTCGCCTTCGAGGAGTTCTGCGCCCGCATCGAACGCTTCGGTCACGGCACCACCGTCTCGCTTAACGCGCTGCTCACCGGCCGCGCCGCCAAGGCCGCGGTGATTACCACCAAGGGCTTCGGCGACACGCTCGAGATCGGCCGCATGCGCCGCCAGACCGCCGGCCTGAGCGAGACCGAAGCGACCGACTACTTCCTGCACAACCGCCATCTGCCGATCGTGCCGCGCGACCTCGTCGTCGAGGTCGTCGAGCGCATCGATGCCAACGGCACGGTGATCCTGCCGCTCGACGAGGCGCAAGCGCGAGGCTCCTTGCGCGAGCTGAAAGCCAGAGGCGTGGAAGCCATCGCGATCTGCACGCTGTGGGCGACCGCGAACCCGGTGCACGAGCAGCGCCTGAAAGCCCTCGTCGCCGAGGAGCTGCCGCACGCCTTCGTCTCCGTCTCCCACGAAATCTCCGCCGTGGTCGGCGAGTACGGCCGCATGGCGACCACCGCGGCCAACGCGGCGCTCGGCCCGATCGCCGGGCGCTACCTCGCGCGGCTCGAGGCCGCGCTGCGCGCAGCGGGAATGCGCGTGCCGATCCTGATGATGACCAACGCGGGCGGCGTCCTCCCGACCGCGGTGCTCAACGACCGCCCGGCCTTCGCGCTGTTCTCGGGCCCCGCCGCCGGGGTGATCGGCTCGCTCGCCATGGGCGAGCACCTCGGCCTCGAAAACCTGCTCACCACCGACATCGGCGGCACCAGCTTCGACGTCGGCGTCATTGCCGGCGGCCGCCCGGCGATGCGCCGCGAGATCACGGTTGCCGGCGCGGACATCCGCGTGCCCTCAATTGACGTGGCCTCGATCGGCGCCGGCGGCGGCAGCATCGCCGCGGTGAAGTTCGGCAACCTCACCGTCGGACCGCAGAGCGCCGGCGCCAATCCCGGGCCTGCCTGCTACGGGCGCGGCGGTACCGAGCCGACCGCGACCGACGCCGACCTGGTGCTCGGCGTGCTCGACCCGGACAATTTCATCGGCGGCCGCATGCGTCTCGATGTCGAGGCCGCCCGCCGCGCCATCCACGACAGGGTGGCAAAGCCGCTCGGCATGCCGCTGATGGAAGCGGCATGGGGCATCCGCGAGGTGCTCGACGCCAAGATGGCAGACCTGCTGCGGCGTTCCACCATCGAGCGCGGCCACGATCCGCGCGAGTTCACGTTCTTCGCCAATGGCGGCGCCGGGCCGTCGCATGCCTGGGCGCTGGTGCGCGAGCTCGGCCTCAAAGGCTTCATCGTGCCGGCGGCGGCGACGGCCCAATCGGCATTCGGCTGCGCCAATTCGAGCCTCGGCCTCACCCGCGAGCAGCCGGTCTACCTGCGCGTCACCTCGGACAGCCGGCCGGCCGCGGCGGCGCTGACAGCGATCGACGAGACCCTCACGACGCTCGAAGCCGAAGCGCGCGACGGCCTCGTGCAGGCCGGCGCGCGCGGCCGCATCGCCGTCGAGCGTGTGCTGGCGATCCGCTACCGCGGCCAGACCAACGCGCTCGATACGGTGATTGCCGCCGGGCCTTTCAGCGAGAAGGCTTACCTCGCCGCGGTGAAACGCTTCGAGACCGACTACGAGCAGCTGTTCGGCCGCGGCGCGACCTACACGCGCGCCGGCTTCGAGATCCTGAGCGTGCGCATCGTCGCACAGGGTGGCCTGCCGCCGCCGGCCGGCAGCGCCAAGGGCGAGCCCATGCGCAAGTCGGGCAGCCGCCGCGTGGTGTTCGACTACAAGTCCGGCGCGGTCGACACCGCGATCTATCGCACGACGTTTCCGCCGCCGGGCAGCAAGATCAAAGGCCCGGCCATCATCGAGTTTCCGGGCCAGAGCGTGGTGGTGCCCCCGCACGGCGCGGCGAAAGCCGACCGGTTCGGCAACCTGCATGTGAGCGTGTCATGAGCCCGCGCAAGAAGAAAACATCGGCGCGGGCGAGAGCATCGACCGCGATCAACCCGGTCACCTACGAGGTGATCCGCTCGCGCCTCCTTGCCATCACCGAGGAGATGCGCATCGCACTGCAGAGCGTGTCGGGCTCGCCGACGGTGACCGAGGCGTCGGACTTCTTTACCGGCCTGTTCCTGCCGGACGGGTCGTTCGCCTCGATGGGCCTGCAGGTCTCGTTCCAGGCCTCGGTGGTCGGCCACCTGATCCGCGCCATCCGGGCGCGGCCGAGCCTCGCGGTGAACGACGGCGACATGTTCTGCGGCAATGACCCGTTCGTCGGCGCGCTGCATCAGAACGACGTCCAGCTCACCGGGCCTATTTTCGCCGGCGGCGAGATCGTCGCCTGGGCCGGCGTCGAGTGCCACGTCACTGATATCGGCGGCATGGACTTCGCGAGCTGGTCGCCCAAGGCGCGCAATGCCTGGCAGGAAGGCCTGCGCATCCCCTGCGTTAAGCTGGTCGAGCGCGGCGAGCTGCGCGAGGACATTTTGGAGATGATCCTCACCGCGACGCGGCTGCCGGCGCAGCTGGGTCTCGATTTCCGTGCCTTCATTGCCACCATCAACGTCGCGCGCCAGCGGATGGGCGAGCTGATCGGCCGCTACGGCGCCAGGACCGTCGCCGAAGTGATGCGCCGCATGATCGACGCATCGGAGCAGCGCATGCGCGCGCGGCTGCGCGAGCTGCCCGACGGCGAGTATCACGCGACCGACTTCCTCGAGCACGACGGGCACACCAACGCGCTCTACAAGCTGGACCTGCACCTCACCAAGAAGCGCGACACGCTTGTCTTCGACTTCTCCGGCTCGAGTCGGCAGGCACCTGGCTTCATCAACTGCACACGCTCAGGCCTGGTCGGCGCCGTCACCGGTTCGCTGCTGCCGATGCTCGCCTATGACATGCCGTGGAACCAGGGCATCCTGCGCGCGGTCGAGATCGTCGCGCCGGACGGGCTGATCTGCACCGCGACCTATCCGGCGCCGGTCGGCTCGGCCACGGTGGAGTCGATCTGGGTCGTCTCCAATACGGTGTCGCTCGCGCTCAACCGCATGCTCGCCTGCTCGGACACGTATCGTCACCGCGCCCAGGCGGTCGCCGACGGCACCATGGCGACGTTCAACCTCGGCGGAAAGAACCAATACGGCGAGCCGTTTGGCCTGCATTTGATGGACCCGCTCGCCGGCGGTTACGCCGCCTTCGCCAGCAAGGACGGTTTTGACGGCGGCGGACCGAACAACTGCCCGGTGCCATGCATCTCCGACGTGGAGCGCAACGAGCAGGCCGTGCCGCTGTTCTATTTCCACCGGCGGCTCGCGCGCGACACCGGCGGCGCTGGGCAATACCGCGGCGGCCTCTCCACCGAGGTGGCGCTGACGCTCGCCGGCATCGACGAGGCGGAAGCGCTGATCATGACCCACGGCGCCGAGGTGCCGAACACCGTCGGCATTTTTGGCGGCTTCCCCGGCGCGACGGTGGTGCAGCGCTGGAGCGATCAGGCCGCCGTCGATGGGGTGCTCTCGGACAGCGCGCAGTTCAAGACGTTCGGGCCGAAGCCCGGGCTGATCCGCATGCGGCGCGGTGACGTGTTCTCGGTGAGCTGGCAGGGTGGCGGCGGGTTCGGCGATCCGCTCGATCGCGCGCCCGAGGCGGTGCTGCACGACCTTTTTCGCGGCGCCATCTCCGGCGCGATGGCGCACGACATCCACGGCGTGGTGCTCGCCGGCGATCAACTCGACGCAGTGGCGACCGAGCGACGCCGCGCGGAGCTGCGCATCGCCCGCGTCGGCCGGCTCGACAAGGATCCGGCGCGCTTCACGGAGGGCGAGCGGCTCGCCTCGTTCGGCGACGCGCTGTTCCTCGTTCGCGACGGGCGCGGCCTGCATGTCACCAGCAAGGCCGGCTACATCCTCTCGACCGGCTCGACCCGCTGGCGCGCCGGCGCCGCGAAGGTGCCGTTCGATCCGCCGAAGGTGCTCGGCATCACGCTGCACGAGAACCTTGCGATGACCGCGTTCTGCTGTCCGGCCACCGGCGCGATGCTCTCCCTCGACGTGCACGAGAAGGGTGCGTCGCCGGCCGATGATATCGTGCTCGATCTCGACGCGTTCGCTGCGCGCCGCGCGTTCAAGGTCGCCGCGGAGTAGGCCATGTCGCTGCGCTACGCCATCCTCGGCTTCCTCTCCAGCACGCCGGCCTCGGGCTATCAGCTCGGCCGCGAGTTTGCACAGGGCGCCGGATCGTACTGGTCGGCGCTGCCGAGCCAGATCTATCCGGAGCTGCGCGAGCTCGAAAAGCTCGGCTGGATCACCGGCGAGGTCTCGCCGACCGACACCCTCAAGCGCCGCATCTTTACCCTCACCCCGCTCGGCGAGGCCGAGCTGAAGAAGTGGGTCGAGGCCGACAACGAATATCCGCCCGAGCGCGACAGCGAGCGGGTGCGGCTGATCTTCCTCGACGGTTCGCCGCCCGAGGTGATCCGCAAGCACCTCGAGGCGCATCGTGCGCACCATGAGCAGCGGCTGGCGCTGTGGCGTTCGTACCGTGAGGCGGTCGAAAAGCGCACGCTCCGCCAGCTGGTGCGCCGCCTCGCCACGCGGCCGCAGAAGGACCACGCGATGATCATCCGCCTGAAGCTCCTGGCGATCGAGGGCAACGTCCGCCGCGCCGAGCTGGAGATTGCCTGGGCCGACGAGGCGCTGGGCTGGCTCGACACGCTCGAGCAGGAGGGGCGTGCGGGCAAGAGTGGCAAGTCGGCGGGGTGATGCGCTTGTTGCTTGTCGAAGCGATGCTACTAGCGTCCCCTCCCCCGCTCGCGGGGGAGGGTAGGGAGGGGGCCATGCGATCGACATTTGCGAGACCAATGCTCCTTTGCCTCATCGTCTGGTGCGCGGCGCTGGGTCCTGAAGCGTATGCCCAAACACCGCAGAGCCCGGTGGTCCACCATGACCTTGTGGTGACGCTTGATCCGCCCAATCATCGCCTCAAAGTGCGCGACCGCATCCGCATTCCGGGCGGCATCGCCACCGCGACCATTTCGCTCAATGCCGATCTCAGCCCGCAAGCAGCACCCGGCGCGCCACGTCTCGTCCCGACCCGGTCGCGGGTGCAGGGCGCCGATACGGGCATGGACCGCGATGCGTCTGGCGTGCCGGTCAACGTCTATCGCGTCGAAGGCGCAGCGGCTGGGCAGGAGCTGACTCTCGAGCTTCAGTACGAGGGCGCCATCAACTTTTCCGTTCGCCAGTCGGGCGGAGAATATGCACGCTCGTTCAGCCAGTCGCCGGGCCTGATCGAGGCGCGCGGCGTCTATCTCGCCGGCTCGACCTATTGGGTGCCGCGGGTCGACGACGCGTTGATGACCTACACGCTCGCCGTCGAGCTGCCGGCGGGCTGGCGATCGGTCAGCCAGGGCGAGCGCACGGCAAGCGAGCGGTTACCGTCCGGCGTCTCGGAGCGTTGGTCGGTCGCGACGCCGACCGAGGAGGTGCATCTCATCGCCGCGCCCTTCACCGAGTATTCCCGCGATGCGGGCGCGGTGAAGGCGATGGCCTTCCTGCGCAAGCCCGACCAGGCTCTTGCCGACCGCTATCTCGATGCGACCGCGCAATATCTCGAAATGTATCGCGGCCTCCTTGGCCCCTATCCCTATTCCAAGTTTGCGCTGGTCGAGAACTTCTGGGAGACCGGCTACGGCATGCCCTCGTTCACGCTGTTGGGCGAGCAGGTCATCCGGTTTCCGTTCATCCTGCATTCGTCCTATCCGCATGAGCTGCTGCACAACTGGTGGGGCAACGGCGTCTTCGTCGACTTTGCGGGCGGCAACTGGTGCGAGGGCCTGACCGCATATCTCGCCGACCATCTGATCGCGGAGCAGCGCGGGCAGGGCGCCGACCACCGCCGCGCCATTCTGCAAAGGGTCACCGACTACGTCACGCCCGAGAACGACTTTCCGTTGACGCGCTTTATGAACCGGCACAATGCCGTCACGGAGGCCGTGGGCTACGGCAAGACCGCCATGGCGTTCAACATGCTACGCGAGAAGGTCGGTGACGTGCAGTTCACTAAGGCGCTGCAGGAATTCTATCGCGACAACCGTTTCCGGCTGGCGTCCTTCGACGACATCCGCAAGAGCTTTGAAACGGTGTCGGGCCTCGATTTGCGTCCGTTCTTCGATCAATGGATCAAGAATGTCGGCACGCCGGAGCTCAAGCTGGAGCAAGCGGCAGGTCAGGGCGGGCGGCTCAGTGTCACGCTCTCGCAGGTGCAG
>Ga0081540_1000260_pt1 | contig 55831 bp, 42 predicted proteins | sample TabmetS2T1R1_FD_71024 | JGI IMG/M metagenome (GOLD analysis project Ga0081540, IMG submission 71024) | Tabebuia heterophylla rhizosphere microbial communities from the University of Puerto Rico - S2T1R1 | ecosystem: Host-associated > Plants > Roots > Rhizosphere ...
GGCGCGATGGTCGAAGGCGCGGCAATGGCCATCGGGCGAAAGTATTTCGCCGTCCTGGTACATGTAACCACGCCTGTGCGGCAATTCGATCGTGACGCCGCCGGCCAACGCCATGTCGCATTCGCCGTTGAGCAGGCTCTGGCAGGCATAGTGCACGGCTACGAGCGAGGTCGAGCATGCGGTCTGCACATTCACGCTCGGGCCATGCAGATCGAACAGGTGAGAGACCCGGGTTGCCAGGAAATCCTTGTCGTTGCCGGTGTGCCGCAAAAGAAACATCCCGACTTGATCGAGAAGCTTCTGATGGCTGCAAATGTTGAAATAGAAATAGCTGCCCATTCCGCAGCCGGCGAAGACACCGACCGGCCCATTCAAGCTTTTGGGTGGCCGCGCAGAATTCTCGATCGCTTCCCATGCGCATTCGAGAAACTGCCGGTGCTGCGGATCCATGATGGCCGCCTCCTGGCGGCCAAACGCGAAGAAATCTGCATCGAACAATTCCATGCCGCCGAGGTCGGCGGTTCGGGCGACATAGTTTCTGTCGGACAGCTTTTCTGCCGATTCTCCCGCCGCCAGCAGCTCCTCGCGCGTGAGCGGGCGGATGGATTCGACGCCGCTCGTGAGATTGCGCCAGAATTGCTCGACCGTATTGGCGCCCGGCACGCGAAGCGCCATGCCGATAATGGCAATGTCGGTCACCGCGGCCTGCTCTTGCTCGCTCATGGCAACTCTAAGGTTTCAAGGATTAAGCGTGGATTGCAACAATTGAGAGTGGTTCGTCAGATCTGAAAAGCGCTTACCGAGATGGTCCATTGAGCTCATCCTGAACGGCTAATATGCGACAAAGTAGCACAATGGACGATTTTTGCTCCACCTTTATTCAGAATTAAATAGCGCGCTTAAGCCTTGTATTAAATATGGTTTCCAGCCGAACGCGGTCGCGAAAGGAGTTAATTTGATATCCCCGGGGCGGCTGGCCCGTTTTCGCATTGGGTTCACCTTGAAATTGGGCATTTGCATTGCTGGTCGCCGCCGATTGCTTCTTGTCTCGCATTTCGCGCAAGGTGCTCACAACGGATGCGTGCGCGCATAGCAACCGCAACCAGGAAAACCGACACTGTTCGATTGGATCGTTGCGCATTCCCCCAAGCGCGGCGCGAATTCTTCAGCCGTCGAAAAAGCAATGCGCCTAGAGAACCTTGCTCGAGTTTGGGCCCTAGCGAAACTTTTTGCGTAAACGGCGGAAATAGCCATCCACGTAAGTGTCCAAGATCGCCGCATAGAGCGTTGCGATCGCAAACGTCATCACAACGAGCAATGGTTTGGCTGCGGCAAGCTGCGGGGCGTTTCTTTCTATGACGTTGATGACGATGTGATGGATGAGATACATCGCGTAGGAATAAACGCCAATCCTTGCGACCCATGGATAATTCAGCACCGTGAAAGGAAAGTGCGCCGCGCATTTTATCGCGAAGTAGAAGACCGGCATGAGCGCAAGCCCCTGGAGGCTGTAGCGGAACGTCTCTCTGAAATAGCTGTCGCGCCAGGCGATCGTCATCGCAATGACAAGTGCGGCTGCCGTCAGGAGCGCTGCAGACGCCGGCTCCAGGAATGGATTTGACATTCCGGCTTTTGCATACCTCGGATTGGCGACGAGCGCGAGAAGGCATCCATACACGATGGAGTCGATGCGGGTGTCGGAGCTGTAGTAAGTCCGTTCAACGTGGAAGTTCGGCAGACTGGCGAGATACATACGCCAAACCAGCACGGCGAGGCACGCGATCGCCAGAACTACGACAATCCGCTGCCTTGAAGACCCAAGTGCGAGCAGGCCCACCAGCAGTGCAGGGTAGATCAAGTAGAAGTGCTCTTCGACGGCGAGGGACCAGAGAATTCCTGTGCCCACCGCCGTCGTGTTTCCGGGATCGAAGAACAAGCCGTAGTAGTTTGCAAAGTACAGGAGTTGAGCGAGGACGCCTGTCCATGAGATATTGCCGTCCAACAGGCCGAGAATTACCAGCGCATATGCGATGATCAAGGTCACCACAAGCGGCGGAAACAGCCGAAACACACGGCGAAGATAAAACTTGCCAATGTCAATCCGGCCGGATCGTTCGTACTCATCGAAGAGAAGCGTCGTGATCAGATAGCCGCTCAGGAAGAAGAAGATCGTAACGCCAAGCCCCCCTGGAACGGCGCTTCCAAAGCCCGCGTGCGACACCAGAACAATTGAGATGGAGACGGCGCGCAATCCGTCGAGCGACGGTATGACGCTATTGTCAAAAGAGGATCCTGTGCGCAAGCTTCAGCCGTGTTCGTTGTAAGGTGGTAAGCTTCAAGACGCCACCGGAAAGGGACGTCTGTCTTGTCTCTGCCGGAGATCTATGCGGCGTTTTGGCGGAGGGCACCAGCCAGGTCACCTGCCGCGATGCGACGCATGATCTGGCCGATGCGGCGGTAGCGGCACCCTTCGATCTCGTCCAGGGAGATGCCGCGGCGGCGGCAAGCCTCGTAGAGTTCGGCGGCACCCTTGCGCGCGGTCCACTGCGGGACAAAGTTCGGCGCAAAGTCCGGAGGTGAATGCAAACTGACGTAGAACGACATATCAAACTCACCCACCCTCAAGGCGCTGCTATGAACCTGCGGCGATCTGCCGCAAATTAGCACTAAACTCGGAACTTTGCTCAATGGTTATTTCCGTCAGCGCGGCACGCCAGCAACTCTTGTATTGAATGCGGCTTCCAACTAATCCGCTCGAAAAATGAGTTAATTCGATATTTCCTCGCGCGTGGGTCATGGTCACGTTCAGGGCATTGCAAATGGCGGGCGGGGCTGTTGGTCGCGGACCGGGGCGCGGCGGCTTCTCCAGGAAACGACCTGACCCTCCATCCTGGCTAACGCTGTGACGCGTTCGAACGGACCAGAGCGATGACGACGCCACCGAGCGGGCACTCGCTGCCCGACACATCCGGTCGTCCAGCCGGAAGCCTCGTCGGCCGGAATATGGCGTGGACCAGGGCGCCGATCATCGCCCTTCACGGACGCACACTGGCGAGGGCTTCGCTGAGAAAATTGATCCCGACTTGTCGGGAGCGAGACCAAACCTGTCGGGGAAATTCGACCTTTGGTTGGAAGAAGCATTATGATTAATCCGCGTAGCTGTTTTCGGCATTAGGTTAACTAGGATGAATGCTGGTAGTGTCTAGATGACTTCTTATGTCCTATTGTCCCCGCTTCTAAGGAGAAACCTGGCGCCATGATTAACGTGCGGGTCATTGCTTCGGCCCTTCGGGTTCTTGCTGGTGGCGAGTTAGCCAGATACCACTCCTCCCGCGTGTCCGAGGTCGAGCGCTTCGAGTTGGAGATGCAAAATCTCTTGGGCGTGGGGCATGTGCTCGGCGTCAACAGCGGCACGAGCGCCCTGATTTGCGCGCTGGTAGGCTGCGGGATCGGTCCGGGTGACGAAGTGCTTGTACCGGCCTACACGTGGGTGGCTACCGCCGCCGCGCCGTTGGCCGTTGGCGCCGTGCCGGTTCTCACGGAAATCAACGAGACGCTGACTATCGACCCCGAAGACATCCGGCAAAAGATCTCGCCGCACACCAAGGCAATCATCGTCGTGCACATGCTCAACCTGGTGTGCGACATGGACGCCATCCTGGCGATCGCCAAAGAGCACAACCTGATCGTCATCGAGGACGCCTGTCAGGCCGTCGGCGTGAGCTATCGCGGCCGGCGATGCGGAACGATGGGCGACGCGGGAGCCTTCAGCTTCAACGTCCTGAAGAACATCCAGGCCGGCGAGGGCGGCGCCGTGCTGACTAACTCGCAACGGGCGTATACGCGCGCGCTCATGTACCACGACGTCGGCAGCTACATTCGTGCGGGGCGGGCTGACCCGAGCGAGCCGGTCTTTATCGGGCAGAACTACCGGATGACGAACCTCGCCGCCGCGATCTTGCGGGCGCAAATTCCCGGGCTGGACAAGAAGCTGAAGCGCCGTCGCGATCGCCGCCGTTACTGGCTCGACAGGCTATCCGGGTCGTTCGGCAACCGAATCAAGGTGAGTCCCCACAACGATCCAGATTCCGCGGTCGGAATCACGGTGTACTTCGATGATCCGGAGGAAGCGCGCGTGTTTGGGTCGCAGCGGGGGATTGCTCGATTGATCGACACTGACCGTCACATCTACACGAACTGGCTGTCGATCCGCAGTGGTGTGACAATGCACCCTAAGTTGGATCCCTACGCGTGGGCACCCCGTAATGACGTGCGCATCCGCGAGGACAGCTGCCCGCAGACGCTCCAGATCCTCGAGCGGACGTGCGAGATAAAGCTGTTCCCGGAAATTCCAACGCTCGTCTATCGGCAGTTTGTCGGGAAGACGAGGCGATGACCGATAAGGGAGTCCTGAAGAGCAAAGAAGGGACTCCCGAAGAGCCCGATAGCGTGGCCCCGAAAGTCGTCGCAAATTCCGAGGCGTCGCAGCATGGCGACGCGCAGTCCGCTTCACCTCGCTACGCAGTGATCATTGCCTCGTACAATCGCGGCACCCGGATTGTGCCGCTCGTGGCATCGATGCTCCGCAGCGAGGTCGCGGACTTCGAGCTGGTCATCGTCGATCAGAGCTCCAACGACGAAACCCGACGCGCCGTCGAGCCGTTCCTCGGCGATCCCCGGATTCGCTACGTGCACTCGGACATCGCGGGCACAAGCCGCGCGCGCAACCGCGGGTTCGAGCTGACGACCGCGCCCATCATCGCCATTACCGACGACGATTGCATCGTCCCACCTGACTGGCTGTCGCGGTTGGCGGCGCCGTTCGAGGCGCATCCCGAGGTCGGCGTCGTGTATTGCAATGTGGATGCGGCGCCGTCCGAGGGACCGGGCCACACGCCGCAGATCCGATTCCCGCAGACTCGGCTGATTCGCAGCCTCCACGACATCAGGCCGTCCCAGCCGCTGTGGATGGGTGCGGGTATGGCGATCCGGCGATCGATCCTGGCGGACGTGCAGGGATTCGACGAAATGCTTGGTCCGGGGTGCGCGTTCTCGGCATGCGAGGACAATGACATCGCGTGGCGGAGCCTGGTGCGAGGTTGGTGGATCTGCGAAAACGCAAATGCCACCGTGGTACACGACGGATTCCGCACGCTTGAGCAGCTACGGGCGCACGGCATGCGCGATTTCTACGGCATCGGCGGCACGCTCGCGAAGTACCTGAAGACGGGGCACCTGCGTATTGCGGCGATGGTGATCCCGCTCCTCTATCGCTTCGGGGTCGCCGCGCCCGCCAGCGATCTGGTGAACGGGCGCTCTCCGCGAGGGTTGCGCCGACCCTATATGCTCGTGCGCGGCTTCTTCGACGGCCTCCGGGCGCCGCTCGACCGAACCACCGGTCGATACCGGATGCGGCCGCCGTAGAGCGGACAAGGTTAGATCCGTTCGGCCTTGAGCTCCTCGGCGAGGTGCTGGCTGGCGCGCCCAGCGATGGCCATCATCGTGAAGGTCGGGTTTTGCCAAGCGCCCGAGGGCCACGCGGCGCCGTCCATGACGAATACGTTCGGCGCATCCCAGCACTGTGCGTACCCGTTGAGTACCGAGGTCCGGGCATCAGCGCCCATGCGAGCCGTCCCCATCTCGTGGACGAAGCCGCCCGGCGGATAATCGTACACGCCGGTCACACGACCACGAACCAAGGCAACCATTTCCTTGATCGATTCCGCCATGTGGGCTTGCAGCGCTCGCTCGTTGTCGGAGTATGCGCAATCGATCCTCAGCGTGGGAACGCCCCACGGATCCGGTTGGTCGGGGCGCAGGCTGACGTGATTCTCGATTCGGGGCAGCATTTCGCCGTGTGACACCAGACTGAACGGAACCTCATCAGCGTCGCAATCGCCGGCCTTCGCCGATACGCGGCCCAGTATGCCGAAGATGCCGAAGCCGCGCAGGAACGCGCCGCCGGCCCGGTTGGTGAGATTGTGGAAGCGCGGGATCATGACGTTCTTCGGCCCACCGAACCCGTCATCCCACGCGTGGTCGCGCCGGCCGGGCACGAACCCGGTAACCGCGACCCCCGGATGATCCATCAGATAGCGCCCCAGCGTGCCCGATGAGTTTCCGAGACCCTGAGGGTGGTGGCGCGACCGGGAGTTTAGCAGGATGCGAGCCGACTCAATCGCGGACGCGCACACGACGACGACGCGTGCCTGCACCTCCTGGGCGCGCTTGGTGAGCCGATCGACGAAAACGACCCCGCTGGCCTTGCCCTCGGGCCCCACGAGCACATGGCTCACGACCGCATTCGGGCGCAGGCTGACGCCGAACTTCCTGATCGCTTCACGCACCGGCGAAGGCGGCGCGGCCTCTCCGTGAGGGCGCGCGCTCGGCCGAATGAGAATGCCGCGCCCGCTGACCACCGGTCGCCCGAGCGCGGTGTGCACGGAGCGCTTGAGCTCGCGTTCAGCGTCGGTGAGGCGTGTGACGCCGACATACTTGCCGTCCGGCATCGGGGAGAGGCCATCACGCTCGCCGTAGACGGGGAAGAAGTCGTCCACCTCGTCGAAATGCGGAAGGAGCTCTTTGTACCCGAACGGCCACGGGTCGCCGAAGCCATCCTGGAGCGGCGCGCCGAACTCGTGATCTGACGTCCGGATGCCGACGCCACCCCAGGTGAGCAGCCGTCCGTTGACGGAGCGGGTGCGGATCCACTGGAAGTCCTTGCCCGGTGGGGTCTCGTAAGGATGTTCTCGATCGAGCACGAACAGGCGGGGGTCGAGCTCCCAGTACGCCTGGTGTCGCGACTGAACGCGCCGCCGTCGAAGGACTCGGTCGAACATGCGCCGCGCGTTCGTCGCAAATTCAGGAGATGGTTCGGGAGCGTCCATCTCGTCCGGCCCCGCGTCTAGCACCAGCACCTTGAGACGGCGCTTCCCCAGCTGATACGCCGCCCAGCCGCCGGTGGCGCCGGAGCCTACGACGACCACGTCCCACTGCGCGGCCCGCTTCTGAAACTCGATCGACATGGGTCGCTTGATCTCTAACGCCGGCCTTAGTTTGGAGTTCGGCGCTGAAGCTGGGTAGCCAGCGGGCTCATCGGGACGGCTTTCTCTAGCAAAAAAAGGCGCCGGGATGCATCCACCGGCGTCCTAAGACCTCGTCCGAAGCCGGAGAGCCAATGAACGATGAGATCAATCCCTGCCCAGTTGCGGTGTAGCAGGTTGGAACAGGTTTCCCAAGCCATCTCCCTCATCATGATGGTTAGCGATATCCGAAGTGCAAGCCGATCTCCGGACCGGACGTGCTTCGCGAGAACTGCGCCTTCCCCGTAACGATAGTCGTTAAACAGGCGTCTGCCGCTGCCATCGCCTTGGGCGCGTTTGCCCCAATGCAGAACTGCATTCTCGGGGTCCCGCAGGACCGTCGCCCCGTCACGCAATGCACGATAGCCGATGTCGAACTCCTCGCAGCTCAGGAATGGGGCACCGGGACCAATGGCTTCATCGAACCCGCCGATCCGCTCGAAGAGCTGGCGACGCGCGAACATGTTGGCGCCGGCGACTCCTCGTACTCCCCGCAGACGGTCGCTTGCAGCGGCAGAGACCACTTCTAGCCGCCCGGGACTGAAGGTGGGCACAAACCATAGGCTAGGGTTGTGCGGGATGGCTATCAGCGCTCCGTAAACAAGGTCAACTTCTGGCCGCGCCTCCAGTAGCTGGTGTCCGCGCGTCAGCCAGTCCGGGTAGACTGTGCAGTCGTCGTCCGTGAAGGCGAATAGCTCGCCAGACGCGCGATCGATGGCCGCGTTGAGCGCCTTGGATTTTCCGCGCGTTGGGCTGTGATAAACGTGCAAGCGGGGGTCCCGGATACCCGAGTAGGGCTCAGGACTCTGGTCGATCACTATGACCTCGAAGGACTCGTGATTGCTGGCCAAAACACTGTTGAGGCAGACATCGAGTTGCTGCGATCGCCCTCTGGTCGCGATCAAGACCGAAATCTGCACCGGGTTGTCGGAATGATTGAAGTTATTTCCATTGATCATCTTTGGGCACCCCCCGAACCTCTCTGCCCCCTATACATAGCAGCTGACGACGATCTGTATTTATATCTTACAATAGGCCACTGAGAATGCTCGGACGCGTGATGCGAGGCGACCGGAGAGCCCAATTGCGCGGTTCACCTTGATCCTCCTCTAGCCGTGTTGTCTGCGGCGAGACGCAGTATGGCGCATCCTGCGGCTGCCAAGTAGATGCGATCTGCCGCCCACCAGCCCACGACCTCACCACGTGTGCGCTCTGCATGAAGGCCGCGTGCGCCGCAGGCACGCTCCCGGACGGCGGTGCCGGTGCCCGATCAGGGTGGGTGGGTTTAGAGTGCGTGAAGATGAGGTATAAAGCTACCCTACCACGAGGAATTATGTGCGGATCGGTACGGAATTGTGCATAAAGTCTTCTTGGACAATTACCATGCCCTGCCGCTCGGCCCCACAGGCCACAAACGCCCGCCTGTGCGTTTCCCGCGCGTGCCGTTTGTGGCAAGCGTCGATATGATTCCCGCGCCGTTGCCAAATGTCGAAGTCACTCGTCCGCGGTGCGCGCCTCGAGAGGAATTGATTTTAGGTCGTCGACGAAAGTCAGAGTCGTCTTGTCGAGTGGGGTGCGAAGTCCCTCAATAAAGCCCTTCACGAACGCCGTGATGCGCACGATGCCGCGTGGTTGGCGAAGATGAAGCAAATCCCAAATCGGCGGCCACAGCGCGTACTTGGTGAATTCATATGCCGGGACATACGTCAGTTCGATGTGGCCGCACCTGAGGAACTTTGAATACGCCCCGCCTATGGCGAGGAAGTCTCTGTGTGCGAGCTGGCGGCCCTGTTGCCAGGTGCGAAAGCCGAAATGCTTTACCGCAATCCTGGACGTCTCATAGACGTGATGGCGCGCAAGGAGAGCGCGTATGGCAATGTCACGGTCGTCACAGGATGGAAACTTGGATCCGGGGCCGAGCATGGAATCGAAGCCTCCGATTTCTTCAATCATATTGCGCCGCACCGCAATGCCGGCGCCGAGACCCTGCACATGTCGCGCGTCATGTATCGAGGTCAACGTCCTTTCGCCAGTGCGAACGTAGTCCGGAACAAAGCCCGCGGTTCGGTCGTGCTCGCCGGCTTCGACGCAACAAAAAGCAACCGCCACCTTGGGATGTGCGGCGAAGATTGAGGCAAATGTCTCGAGCCAATTGGGAGGAACCGTGCAATCATCGTCTGTGATTGCGATCACCGAGCCTTTGGTCTCCCTCAGGCCCGCATTTAGCGCGTTCCCTTTGCCGATCGTCGCGACCTTCAGGTACCTTAGGCGGGGATCGGCAAAGAATGGGCTTAGCGCCTCCCGTGTCTGGTTGTCCTTGCTCTGGTCGACAACGACCAGTTCAAAGTTAGGATCCGTGTTTGCCAAGATGGACGACACAGTATCTGCCGCCAGTCGACCGCGATTGCATGTGCAGACGAGTGCCGATATCAGCGTGGGATCATCCTGTCCGGCAATTCGGTCCATCCGAGGCCCAGTCATCAAAATTCCGTTCGTCCGCCGGAAAACCGCTTGCCGAGCGGTCGGGGAGCCTGGGGTGGCGTTAACCTATGAGCCGTCATTGATCTTCTTCAGTTGGCGTCGGCTGTGGGATTTCGCTGTACTATTGGGTATAGTGAAGTGTCAATCTAGGAAGAAGTGGTGCGGGCAAAAGGAGTTAATACATGACGCCGCTCGGTGAGCAGATGCAGGATGCTAGTTCTAGGTTTGCGCGCGAAGGTTATGTGACGCTGGCGAATGTGGTGTCAAAATCGCGACTTGCGGCATTGACCGAAGAGCTGCGCGGCGAATTCCACCGCGTCCGCACAAGTGGCGGGTTGTTCTCGGGCGGCGGCACGATCAGCGGTCATCTCAATTGCTTCCCCGGCGCTTCATCGCGGTTTGTATACGACGAGCTTGAGCAATACGGCGTCTTCGAACTGGTCAGAAAGCTTTCGCCATCCGCAACCGCGATGCCCAATGTCGGATGCAATCTCAACCTGCCCAACAGCAGCGCACAGAACCCACACGCCGATGGCTATTTCGCATCTCCCTTCCTTATCGTGAACGTCGCGCCGGTCGATACGGACCTCGAGAATGGCGCCATGGAGGTCGCGCCCGGCACTCACTTACGCGAATACAAATATTGGCAGTACGCTCTTTCCGGAAAGCCTGCGATTCGCATGTGCGCCAAAGCCGGGGACGTGATCGTTCGCTCGTCTGTGCTCTGGCACCGCGGGATGCCGAACAGGAGCAACGCAATCCGTCCAATGCTCGCCTTCACATGGGAAGGGGGCGGCAGCGACCTTGCCGACCCGTACACCGCGCATGGCGGCAAGATTGCCTTTCTTACCAATCGCTATGCTCAGAACCTCAGCGGCCGGCTGCGCGAGCGCGCTTTCGCCTCGCTTCCCGCGCTGGGATCAGGTTACTTGTTTATGCGCTCACTTTTTCAGTAGGCGACAATTACCGCGACAACAGGCATAACCGTAGCAAAATCGTTTCACGCGAGCATGTGCGCATAAATCTCGGCAAAGTCTGACGCCATGCGCGTCGGCGTAAAATGCTTCTCGACCCGCGAGCGGCCATATTCTCCAAATTGGCTGCGCAGTACAGGGTCGTCCAACAGGCGGAGGAGATTGGCTGCCAGCGCATCGATGTCGCCAGGCGGGGAGAGCAGGCCGCACTTGCCATGCTCGACCACCTCTGGAGCGCCTCCGTCGTTCAAGGCCACGACGGGTCGCTTCATCGCCATGGCTTCCGCGAACACAAGTCCAAAAGGCTCCTCGAAGCTTGGTAGCGAGAAGATGTCGCAGGCCGCCAGCAGCGACGCAATATCCGAGCGCTGGCCGGTGAACACTACGTTCTCCCTGACGCCGAGTTCGCGCGCGTGCTCCTCAAGCATCTGAGTCGTGCCGCTGCCGTCGGGGTAATCCGAGCCCACAATCGCGAGGCGCACGTTCGAATGCCTGCGCTTGACCAGCGCAAGCGCGCGTATCAGTTCGAAGTGCCCCTTCCAGCGGAAAAGACGCGCTACGCTCACGATCAGCGGGGCACCATCCGGTATTTGAAGCGACGCGCGCCCTGGTGCTGGATCGAGCGATGGATCCCAACGTGCGGGCTCGATCGCATTGAGAACCGCATGCACGCGATCCGGCCGGTAACCTGCCGCCACAAAAGTTCTTGCCGTATACCTCGATACGCCGACGATCGCATCGGCGTGGCCGAGCGCCCATCTAACGCCGCGACTCATCCAATCGCCGTAGTTGACGTGCACGTGGACGAGAGCCTTGGTCCCCGTGAGGGCTGCGAGGAGCACGCACGCAAGGGCGTCGCGTGGCCGGTCGGTGGAATGCAGGATTTCGATCCGATTGCGCCGGATATGAGCGGCCAGCCCAAGCAGGCTCGCTGCCGCCGGCAGGGCGCCGGCGATGCTCATAAGCTTTTGAAGATTGGACTGTCGCCACAGCGATGGCCCAAAGTTCGTCGGACGTAGCGCAATGCCGGGAATGGTACGCAATTCGTCGAACGCCGGTGAAGGTGATCCTGGCTGGCCGGCTGCGTAAAGCTCGAAACGGTCCTGTGGCAGGTTACGCAGGAGCAGGAAATGTATAAATGTGTCTGCGCCGGCGAGGAGCGCCGAGTTGATGAATAGAACGCGCGTTCGCTTATCGGGGAAAACGCGCATGAAATTCAGTACGCGTTGCTCGCCCACGCGCAGTCGCCGAACCTAGGTAGACGTTACGGCGCTCGGCAGAGGCGGATCGCAAATGGCAATGGGCCAATGACATCTCAAAATCGGCTCAGGACGCATGGTGTGTTGCAACTAACACTTCGACCGGATCATACGCAAGTCTGCACAAATGGCCAACACAGCTCCTACTCTTGCGGCTTCGCACGTGGACTTAGCACGCCAGTGGATGCATCCCGACCTCTTTTGCAGCGATGCCATCCAGGTGAGCCCGCCGGCTCAGGCCAAGCTTCGGCGCCGGATTCAAAACTCGATCGCGTTGAATGTTCAGACCGGAGGCCATGGTGCACGTCAGCAACATGCCTCGCACCAATCGCGATCGGCTGATAGGTGATGGAAGCGGGGACAGTGCCAAGACGGGGGCAGTGTCAACGTTAATTTTAAACGCAAAATCTTGTCCAGCGGCCTTCATGCGGACGGTATATTAGGGCTATTCGCGTGGGATCCGCTCGCCACCTGGATTAAATAGTTTTTCTTGGGGTGCAATTGAAGTCAAATTAAATGCTGCGCAACATCTGGACGGTCTCCATGGATAAATCGATCGGCGATATTGGGAAAATGCAAGGCATCGCGGCAGCCAATCCAGCGATTGCTCGCCCGGACCACGGTGCGAAGCATATGTTCATCGTACCCGGCATGGTACTCGCTTATCCACTGCGGGGGATCCACACGACGTCCCTCCTGAGCGGGACCATCATTTTCCTGGAGTGGATTGGCCTCGTCGCAGTCGGACTGACGTGTGCTTTCGCTGCCAGCAAGGTCACGCAGATCGTCGCCTGCCTCTTTGCGCTGCAAGGCATTGTCTACAACGTGCCAGGTGCCCGGACCAAGGACAAAGCCTATACGCGGAGCTGTCTGTGAGATCAAACACCACCAGGCTCCTAGTTCGCAATGTCGCTCACCTTGGAATAGGACAAGTCGTAACTACGGCCCTCGGGGTACTTCTAACGGCTGTCATTGGGCGGGCGTTGGAACCCTCACAGCTCGGTATCCTCTACATTGTCTACGCCATCACCGGATTCGTCGGCGTCATCATTGAATGGGGCCAGAGCACGTATCTTGTGAGAGAAATGGCGAGAGGGCGGGTTGATGAACCCGAGTTGATTGGAAGCGCACTTCTACTTCGGCTGGCAACAATCGTCTTCTCCTCAATGCTTGCAGTCGCCATCGCGCTGGCCATGGGATACAGCGGCGAGATCGTTACGCTGACATTGCTGGCCATGATGGCCGGAATTCCGGTCGCGCTGTTCGCGACGCTCGCTTGTTCCTTTCGCAGCAGGAACCGAATGGAAATCGACGCACTTGCAAATTCGGTCGGCAAGGCGATGACCCTGATCGCGACCTTTATCGCTTTGCGCCTTGGTGGCGGACTGATGGAAGTGATCTTGATGGGAGGTATTGGTGCCATTTCGACCCTGCTGGTCGGGGTAATTGCGGCTTTGCGGTTGGATGTTGCAGTCAAAGCGCCCGTGGTGAAGACGGTTGGGGAAATTTTTCGGCATGGCGCACCGATCACGGCGTTCTACCTGGTGTTGGCATCGCAGCCCTTTATCGAAATATTGATGCTTTCTGCATTTGCCGGCCCGACAGTCGTGGGATGGTTCGGCGCGTTTCGCAGTATTTATGGGATAGTTACGTCTCCGGCGATGATCCTGCTGGGAGCGACCTTTCCAGAGCTTTCGCGCGCGTCGCTCTCGTTGCCAGATTTTCAGCGCATGATCGATGCAACCGGGCGTATGATGTTCATTGCGGCTGCCTTTACGTCCGCAGCGCTCTATCTGTTCGCTGACCATATGGTTGCGATCGTGTTCGGGTACGGCCGCTTCGAACAAACCGCGTCGATCCTGCGCGTGAGTGCCGTCTTCATACCCTTGTTATTCTTCGTGCTCGTGCTGGCAACCGCCATGAACGCAGTTGGCCGGAACAAGGAGATGGCCGTCATCAGCATCGTCAGGGTCACTTTCTGTGCGGTTATGAATTGGCTGGTTATTGGCTATTGGCAGCAGAAGTTTGGAAATGGAGCCATTGCGCTTTTGATCATAGCCGGCGTCGTGGAGATACCGGCGACGATTGCATGCTTGATTTTGCTTCCAAGGGGTGCAGTCGGATTAACTACAAAGCTCAATTTGATCCGAGCTTACGTCGCCTCGCTATGCACGGTCGTGCCACTATCGATGCTGCAGCCACTCGGGCTTTTGTATCTCATTCCGCTCTTTGCGCTGTTATTCGCCCTGACGGCCATGGTCACACGGCTTGTATTGCCGAGTGATCTGCGGCTCGCGATGGAGATGGTGCGCACCAAAGTGCTTGCGCCCCCGGCGAGGCGATCCGCGCCGGACGGTTGACGGGACGGTGACATCGGAAGTCAAATCGCCACGAAGAGTTCTGGTCCCCTGCCAAAAAGGCTTTGCAACGATCGTTTGCGAGCTTGACACCCAGACCTGGAATTAGAGAACATTATCTGCCGCGAACGGACATCGCAGGCGCTCGACCAGGTCGGCATATTGCACCTAACGACAGTATTGCCGCGACCAGTCTGTGGGTCTAGGAAGCCGATAGCGCGGTTAGGAACGCTATCATTCATGCTGCAAGGCGGGCTCGAAGCATAGCATGCATTTCTTCCGTGTTTGTCGCGCCGACTATCAGGGGTGAACGGTCAATGGCTGATGCAACTCACGTCGGTGTCAGGTTGCCTTCGCGCCTTGCTCACATGCGATTGAAAGTACGCGAGCTCGTCTGGGAGACGCGCTTCCTTGCAAGGCTCGGACAGACATGGCCGGAGCGAATGAGCATAGCGAAGCTGGTGGCCAAGCTCTACACAGCGCGGCTGATGCCCTTCAAGACCCATCGATGGGAGACGACGATTCTCGTCCGCGGTGCGAAGTATGTCGTCGGAGTAAGAACCTCCGAGATTTTCATCTTCCACGAAATATACGAGTCGCTCCAGTACGCGAGGCACGCCGATTTCATCCCGCAGAGCGGTTGGACCGTTTTCGACGTCGGCGCCAATATCGGGGTGTTTACGGTCCTTCAGGCAACCCAGGGCGCCAGAGTCTATTCGTTCGAACCGAACCCCGACTCGTACAGCAGGCTGTCGCGAAATGTCGCCGCGAACAATTTGAGCGACCGCGTGCGACTGTTTCCGACGGCTCTCGGCGATGAGCGAGGGGTGGGCAGCTTGCACGTGATCGCAGGTGGGACCACCGGCGGCGTGGTGACGCCAGTCGAGGCGGACGCGGCAGCGTCAGGAGTCGCCGTCCCGATTGCAACGCTCGACGAGGTCGTTTCCACGCTGCCCTCGTCATCCATCGACTTGCTGAAGATAGACGCGGAAGGATCTGAAGCTGCTATCCTGCGCGGCGGCGAGCGGACGTTGGATCGCGTGCAGCGGATTATGGTGGAGTACCACTCGCGGGACCTCTTGCGTCAGGTCAGAGAAATCCTCGCTCGCAAGGGATTTGCGCAGGAAATTATCGTCGACTATTACGCCGAGGATGCCGCTGCCGGGCAGGATGAAGTAGGGATCTTGTACGCGCGACGGCCTCACCAACCGCCTCAATGATCAAGCGGGGGAGTGGCTGCTCCGCCGCGGGAGCAACCAGACGCGGGCACCGCTGATCTCCACAATTTCGAGCCAAGCGGTCATTGTAGGTTAATGAAATCCAGCTTCGGCCTTCTGGGACCTGGACCACGCCCATAGCGCAATACGTGACGGTTTTATTTTCACGCACCGCCTTATCCTTAACATTAGAATCGACGCGTAGCGCCCGCGTGGAAGCGACCTCGATCCAGCCAACTTGGGTCTAGGGGCTTGACGCAAGGGCAGCGCCACTCTTACATCTGTTCGCGGGTGCACAACGCGCTTGTTGCCGGGGTGGAGTGCATGCGCGCTACGAATATTGAAGTGGAACCATTTAACGTCGTGCGAGGATGCATCCGCCCAGCTTTTAGTACCCGTTAAACCAGGCTTAGGTCTCAGCGGGCGGCCAGGCGGGAGCTAGTGGCATCCGACAGCCCGGGCCACGTGCCAAACGCGCCATTTGATGCAAGAAGCGATATGCAAAACAGCTCACACTCGTTCGTCTCAGCCGTCATCTGCACGAGAAATCGGCCCGACAAGATCGGGAGCGCAGTCGAATCTGTTTTGGCGAATACCTATCCGAACTTCGATCTTACGATCATCGACCAGAGCACGGACGGCGAGACCGAAGCGAAGGTGTGCAGGATCGGCGAGCGCAACGGGCGGGTCCGTTATCAGCGGATGAGCAAGTCCGGGTTGTCGCGCGCATACAATCTGGCCATCGCGAGCACGACCGGCTCGATTATTGCTTTCACCGACGACGACTGCCTCGTGCCACCTGACTGGATCGAGAAGATCGTGGCGGCTTTCGAGGAGCAGCGCGACGGTGAACTGATGTACGGTCAAGTGTTTCCCGCTTATCCCGAGAATTGCGGGGACGAACTGACACCGACCCTTCACATCGACAAGCCGGAACGATTGGACCGCGCGAACGGCTTTCGTATATGCGGGATGGGCGCGAATTTTGCCGCCCGGCGCTCGCTGTTCGAGCGAGCCGGCACGTTCGACGAAGTGCTCGGAGGTGGCGGGCCGCTCAAATCCTCTCAGGACTTCGACCTAGCGTATCGCGCCTACCGTCACAATGCTCCAATATTATTGCGGCCGGAGGTCATTGTGCGCCACGATGGCCGTCGCGAGCGCGGAGACTGGCCCGGTCTGCTGCGTGCCTACGGCTTCGGTGACGGGGCCTTCTATTCCAAGCATGTGCGGTGCAGAGATCCATACGCTGCGTGGCTGGCGGCGAAGAGTTTCGGCGTGATAAGCGCCAGATATATCTTCAAGAGCGCTCTCGGGCGTCGCCCTGGTGAAATCAATTACCTTTCGGGGTTCGTCCAGGGAGTCCGCGGAGGGCTCAAGTTCGGTGTTGACCGGACCACGTTGCTGTACACCGAGAAACACTGATCAGGGAGTCCCGCTTGGGCAAGAAGATCGTCATTGTCGGCGCGGGTCCCACCGGGCTCGGGGCAGCATATCGGCTAGCCGAGCTTGGTCACCACGACTGGGAGGTGTTCGAGCGCGATGACCACGTTGGCGGTCTGGCGTCGAGCTACACCGACGAGCACGGCTTCATCTGGGACCATGGCGGACATGTCATGTTCAGCCATTACGGCTACTTCGATGATCTCGTCGAGAAGATGCTACGGGGCGACTACGATCAGCATATGCGGGAAGCCTGGGTATGGATGTTCGATCGCTTCGTGCCATATCCGTTCCAGAACAACATCCACCGCCTGCCGCCGAAGATATTCCACGAGTGCATTCTGGGCATCATCGAGTCTCAGAAGCATAGCTTGACCCGCGAGAACTTTCAGAACTGGATTAATTCGGTTTTCGGCGCCGGCATCGCCAAGTATTTTATGATGCCGTACAATTTCAAGGTCTGGGCCCATCCGCTTGAGATGATGTCGGCCTCCTGGCAGGGTGACCGGGTGCCCAATGTCGATGTTGGCCGGATTCTCGAAAACCTCCTCGAGAACCGCGATGATGTTTCGTGGGGGCCAAACAGCAAATTCAAGTTTCCCCTGCTCGGCACCGGAATGCTTTACGATCGCATCGCCGAGGCTCTGCCGAAACCGGTCAACCTCCGAGAGGAGGTGGCATCCATCGATCCGTCCGCCAAGTCGGTGACGTTCAAAAGCGGTCGCTTGGTTAGCTACGAGTTTCTGATCAATACCATGCCGCTCAAGGAACTCGTGAAGAAGGTCGTTGGCTGCCCTGAAGAGGTTCACGCCGCGGCGCAGGACTTGCATCATACCGAGGGTATGTTTGTCGGGATCGGTGTGGCCGATCCGTGCCCGAGCACAAAGTGCTGGATGTATTTTCCGGAATCCGACTCGCCGTTCTACCGCGTCACGTACCTTTCAAACTATTCGCCTAAAATGACGCCGCCGGGGGACCACTTCTCACTGCTTGCCGAGGTGTCGGCGTCGCCCTTCAAGCAAGAAAATGCCGACGACGTGGTCGACCGCACGATCAAGGGCTTGGTGAGTAGCAAGCTTCTCACGCCTGAGCAGGCGGAAACCAAGGTCGTCAGCCGCCAGTTGCTGCGCGTGCCCTACTCCTATCCGGTTCCCACCATCGGGCGCGACCGGGCCTTGGCCGCAATCCATCCGTGGCTCACCAAACAGGGGATTTATTCGCGCGGCCGATTCGGGGCTTGGCGCTACGAGATCGGCAACACCGATCATTCGGTGATGCAGGGAGTTGAGATCGTGGACTACGTCCTGCAGGGCACTCCGGAGCACACTTGGGCCCTGTTGCCAGGCGAAGAAGCTCGCGTCCGCATCACCTAAACCGGACGTTTCGGTGTTGCGCTATTCAGCGCTCCGGGACACGGCGGGCGCTTGCGCTCACGAACTGCAGCATCGCTAGAGTGTCCTTTCCAAACGGTCCACTAATCGACAGCAACGGATGATAGTCGCGGAGCGTCAACGCGAGCGCCGTTCGGTACGATCTCGCACATGACATGGATCGGATATTCATTGATCACTATCTGACCAAGGAACGACACCGAAGCGTTGAAGGCTTGAAGATAATTATGCAAAGCTCTTGCTTCGTGGCCGGCGAACTCGTCAAAGATTGCGATATACGGTCTGTTAAGCGAGTCGATTTTCGAGAGCGCAAACAGAGTAGATGAATACAGGTCTGCGTCGTAGTGAACGATCAGAGGTTCGGTTTTCGACAATTTTGCAGCGAGTTGGTCCCATGTATTTTGAAACCAACCCTTGATGAAGGTAATGCGCGCATCGTTGGTTTGAGGCATTTTCCCTTGAACGTCGAAAGTGCCTTTTGGCAACACACCCCAATCTTCCGGTAGTCCCTCAAAGCTATCGAGGCCGATGAAAACGGAATCTCTGTTCAAGTTCTTTTGCGCGAAATACGTGATTGAATATCCAGTGTGCACTCCGAACTCTACATAGGTTACACGGTCGGTTTCCTTAAACTTCCGTCTAAGGCATTCATCCCACAGCGCCTCCCGTTTTTCGAACGTCGGAATGGACTTGAGCCGGTCAAATCGGTACAGAAGCACTGAATGTGCCATCAGCCGCTCATAGGTGGAAATACCAATTCGCGTGGCAATGAATCTCAGCAACGATCGCATCTCGAGCTAACCTTTTCGTGGCGTCCGGAGGGATAATTCCTAGGCAGGGGTCATTCCCAGGAAGTTGACACTGCACTCGCGAATGTCACAACATGCACCTTAGACTTAGAAACGCAGAAGTCGAGGCTCGACGATCGGTCACCGAGGGATTCCATCGAGAGTTCACAGTGGCGCGAGCCGCCTAAACGAGTATCCGGTTCCCACCATTGGGCGCGACCGGGCGTTGGCCGTCATTCATCCGTGGCTCACCAAGCAGGGAATCTATTTGCGCGGCCGATTCGGAGCTTGGCGATACGAGATCGGAAACACTGATCATTCCGTGATGCAGGGAGTTGAGATCGCGGAATACCTCGTGCGGGGAACGCCGGAACGCACTTGGGCTCTGCTGCCAGGGGAAGAAGCCCGCAGCCGCATCGCCTAACTCACTCGCGACGCCAGCTATCAGGTATATCCAGAATCGGTCGCGCGCAGCGTACTCAGGGCCTCGACCGGCCCCAAGCACCTCGGCGCCGGTGTCAGCTCCACGTTGTGCTGGCTACCTACACGCTCCGCTCGCCAAATCGCGCGACCACCTGGCGCCGCTGTGCGAGATCGAATCGTTGTTCAAAGCGTCGCTTCCGCGGCCCGTGAACTCTCGTAGTCTTCGCATCGCGTGGGTCGTGATCGTGAAGAGCGTTCGTGACAGACAAAGGCTCGAGCCTAAGCTGCGATAACGACGAGATCGTTGATTTCCGAGCTCGGCGCGCAAGTCCAAAACAGTTGCTGCTGCGACAGGGGTGCCGCGCATGTAGTGGCGCGGGCCGCCGCCGCACTTGACCGAGCATCGCGCGGATAGTGCTCTTGACGAGAACGCCGGCATCGCCGTCGAGACGATGCGCCAACCGTTCGCGGATCTCACGGGCGCCCCCGTGCGGCATCTACTTTTCAGCCGTCCTTCAGCCGCACAATCGGGGTATACCTGTTGCGGGAGTTGGCCATAGCGTGGCGGGCCCCTGGGGCGGTCGCTCAGTGCCTGAGGCCGGTTCCCTGCAGCGGTTAATCTCTTGCCGCTAGTTTTACGGGATATGCTCGAAATCCCGGCAGACGTCTGTCGTCGCTTCCCGGTCCAGCAACGGCAAAGTGCAGACGTTTTTCCCAACAGCAAGCTACGTGAGCTATGTCTTGCGCAAGAATTAGGCGGGTCCCTATGGCCCTCTAGTCTTAACTCATGACCAACTTTCACCCCGGAAAGGCATTTAGATAATCCATACATGTTGAACTGTCATGCAAAAGCTCTATACTTACTGTAAAATCTTTAAATTGTTAGTGACTTTAACGAGTGAGTATTTCGCATGCACGGATTTACTGGACGATCGCTTGAGAGCAGTTCTTCCAGTGGTTTCCAGGAGTTCTCTCAGCAGATCTCGAAATTCAAGATCGATTGCGTGCGACTCGTCCGCCGAGCGTCAGGACGTGCTGACGTTGTGTTGCTGGGGGATTCGATCGCAGCAGCAACCCCTATGCCAAACGGCTGGGTCAACCGGGGACTTGCAAATGATAGCTTGAATGCTGCTGGCGGCGATGTCTTTGATCGCCTCACATCCGAACTGCTGCATCCTAATCCGCTTGCCATTGTCGTTCTGATTGGTCGAGACGACCTGCGTCGCGGCAGTATGCCTGTCGATGAGCTTCTCACGCTCTATGATCATCTCATCACGCATCTCGGCTATTTGCATCCGACCTCCTCGGTCATCATCGCCAACCTGCCCAAGGCAAGCGCTTCGCAGCCGCTATTCAACGCCAATATTGCAGAGTTCAACGATAAGCTGTGCGAAATTGCTCATTCCCGCGGTTTAGCCTACTGGGACCTGAATGAGAGGCTTCGAAAGCACAGCTCGGCAGCAGAAAGCTTCGGTGGGGTCGGTGACAGCGGGCTACTCACCAAGTTTGGCCAGGCGACGACGGCGGCCTATCTCGACAGTGAGTGGCGCGCATTCAAAAAGGGCCGCTCTGACTCCATTCACATCAGCGAACGGGCGGCGCGGTTTGATGCTGTCAAACTCGGGTACGACCTTCTCGCCGCGTACGGTCGCGAATCCTGGAGCGCGCGCCTGGGCTCGTCCACGGATGACGACGTGGTTCGACATTTCATCGTACCGGAAATTCATTACTTCGTCCGTTACTTGGAAACCGGGGCTCACACGTTCCGCGATCTTTACGTGGGATCGCGCGCGAAGTTCATCGCAGCAAACGAGCCGCACTGGCGAGACGTGTCGGGCGGCATCACCGGAATGGCGGCGAATGACGCTAAACTTTGGATCGACGGCCTGACGAAGCAAAATGTCGACGCTAAACTTCTTGAGCGCGTCACGCAATTGCATCAGGAGATCGAGCCTTATTTCGCCGTGGCCATGCCGGCGACCGTGAAACTTCTGTTTATTGGCGACTGCCTCTTGGAGGATGTTGAACTGTTGATCGGTGCAGATTTGCTGCGCCAGGGTTTTTTGGTGGCAGTCGATCCGATCGTAACGAAAAATCCTGCGGAACAGATTCGAGAAATTCAATCGCGCGTCGGCACAAAATATGATGGCGTTGTGTACAGCCCGCTGAGTTGGCAGTTCGACATTGACTTCCTCAAGTACTTCGAGATGAGGCCGCAGTTCGATGCTGAGATCGGCGACGACATTCGTCTCATGACCGACCGCATTGGTAAGCGCGTACGCATGCTGGCAGAGCTGTTCGATTGCAATATCTACGTGCACAACACCGCTGCGGCAGTCCGTGCATCCTCCTATCTCAGGCGCATGATTCGATCGGCCGCGACGCGGTACAAGCGTGAGCGCATTCGCAGCAAGATCGCCGACTTCCTGGCGAAACTGGTGGCAGAGATCAACGCCGCTTCGTTCGAGCACGTCTACATTGTTGACGAAGCATCTGCTGTCCGTGATTCGTATGATGACGCCTCGCTTGGCCGGTTTATTTACTATGTGCCAGCAATCCACCCGACCGAACTGAGCGTCGTGGTTGCAATGCAAATTGCACGCTACGTTTCGGCATCGCTGCGATTGGCCGGTAAGAAGGCCATTGTCTGCGATCTCGACAACACGTTGTGGGATGGCGTCATCGGTGAGGGTCTCGGCGTGAGACACTGTCGCAACCGGCAGCGGATTCTCCGCGACTTGAAGGCGCGCGGCATCGTTCTGGCGATATGTTCCAAGAACGATCCCGAAAATGTAAAATGGGTAGACTCAGTGCTTACAGGTGACGACTTCGTGGTATCAGAGGTGTCATGGGGTTCGAAAGCCGCCGGGGTCGGACGCATCGCCGAAATGCTGAACTTGAAGGCGAAGGACTTCGTTTTTATCGATGACCGACCTGACGAGCGCGCGATGGTTTCGCAGGCGCATGCGAACCTCGTGGCGCTTGATCCGTGGGAAGAGGCAACCTGGACATTGCTCGAGACTTGGTCGCGGCTCCTGAGCACGGCCGTTGGGGCTGACCGGACAGAACTGTACAAGCAGCGTGCCGAGCGCGAGAAGCTGCTCGCGACGCACTCGGATGACGACGATTCGGCCGCGATGCTTGTAAGCCTCAAATTGAAGCTCGACATTCGTTGTTCGACCGACGGTGACCTGAAGCGCATCTACGAGCTGATCAATCGCACAAATCAGTGGAACGTGCAGGGAAGTCGTTGCAGCTTCCAGGACGTGAAAGAGTGGCATGCCTCGGACGAATATCGCATCTATTCGGCCCGCGTTAAGGATAAATTTGGCGACATGGGGCTTATCAGCGTTTGCGTGGCCGAATTCAAGGCCGATGCCCTCGAAGTGCAGATTTTCGTGCTCAGCTGTCGCGTGTTCGGCTTTGGTGTAGAGACCATGCTGTTGCGCGAATTGGAAAAAGATTCGAAAGAGCGCTTTGGCGAAGTCAAGGTCCGCGGGTACTTCGTTCCCACAGCCAACAATGCTCCGTCAAAGGACTTCTTCTCACGTCACGGCTACCTGCAACGCGATGGTGCGTGGACTTATTCTGGTGCGGAAGGTGATGCGCCGGAACCGGTTTGGTTTGCGAAAGTGAGCGTTCACAAGTAAACGAGCGGCCATTGAGCATCTTCTCAAGCGGCACCGTGGAGAGCTGCGTCGCGCACGCATCCGGCGCGGCCTCACCGGCGTCCGGCTGATCATCTCGGATGCCTGCCTGGTGCTATCGGTCGAGCAGCGCGTGAGATCCATCCGGTCAAGAAGCTGCGTGGCTTTCTTCTCACCAAGGCCCGCCAAGGCTGCCGAAGCGGGGCGAGGAGATCCCGTGATGCGACCAGCATTGCATGACGCAAGGCTCGGACATTCTGCTATTAACGTTTATACGGCATGGGTCCTGCGGAGGGTGAGCACACCACGCAGCAGGTTTCTGGCGAACACAATTCGTCACTGGTTCGAGTTAACCTTTTCCGTAGCGTCCGGAGGGATAGTTCCTGGCAAGGGATAATTCCTGGGAAGTTGACACTGCACTCGCGAATGTCCCAACATGCACTTTGGACTCCTGGAAATGCAGAGGTCGAGGTTCGACGATCGGTCACCGAGGGACTCCATCGAGAGTTCTCAGTGCCTGGGACGCCCATACGAGCATCCGATACCATTTCTTTCTCAAGCGAAAGTATAACTCTCCAATGCCAAAGTTCATTGACCGCGCGGAGAATTCCAACTTTCCCGGTACGGGTTTTTTGGGCGGCAACCTGCTGACAATGGTGCCGGCGTTCGCAATCTTTTATGTCTTGCTGATCCTTCCCTTTATGCCCGATGATGGAAAGGGGCGGGTGGAGAACATTCTGTTTTGGCCGGTCATGGCCGCGCTGACATTGACGCTCATCGCCCAGAATTGGAAGCGAGTAGACCGCGGGTTTTTCCGTTCCTTGCCGATAGCGAGTCTGATCGCTTACCTTTTGTTCGCGGCCGCAAGCATAACATGGGCTTACAGCCCAGACTACGCCGTTAGTCGCCTAGTCGTGCAGGTGCTGGCGTTGGTCGTTGTCGTTGTCCCATACGCTCTGCCCATACAGACGAAATACACGATTCCAGCCGTGCATGTCTGCTACGTCATCGCACTCGTCGTCAACGCTGTGTACGTCTTGACGACACCGCCTTCTCCAATCGGTCATGCCGGATATTTTACCCAAAAGCAGGGGCTGGGTCTGCTTGCTGCCGTCGGCATTATCGTGTCGAGCCATGAACTTTTGCATCGCGGCTGGCGACGTCTGGTTGCTCTTATCGCAATAGGCTTGGCATTCTGGCTTCTGGTTGAGAGCGAGTCAAAAAGCGCATTTGCGCTCGCCCTGTTAGCGTTGATGTGCTCGGGGCCGATATTGCTGATTTGCAAGAAGACACGTCTGACGCCAGCGTTTATCGTTGGCGCTATAGTGATCGCGTCCATGTTCGTGTCGAACCCAATTCAACGGATAGGATACAGGCTATACGGAGACGGCACTCTCACCGGGCGCACGGGAATATGGGGCTTCATTGAGTATCAGATATCGCAAAAACCATGGTTTGGTTGGGGATTCCATTCGTACTACTTTGTGCCGAACTCTCCTCAGGAGGCAGCGCCCGGGTACATTCGCGATATGGCGTCAAGCCATTGCGGGTATTTGGAGCTGAACCTCGAGACGGGTCGGATCGGCTATTGGATATTCCTGGTATTTATCTACTCCACTTTGCATGTGATCGAGCGCGTCAGGCGCCAAAACCCGGTGCGCGCGTGGTTCTTGCTGTCATTCGTGTTGTTTGCCGCGCTGATCAATCTTCTTGATTCCAACTGGCTCGCGATCACGCATTTCTGGCTGCTGTATCTCATCGTAGTCGCGGAATCGGTCCGCTATTCGTTGCCAAGCAAGGCGTCCTCTCCGGCGCCGGTCGGAGTGGTTCAGGCAGCTCGGGTTGGACAGGGTAGGCGCCTCGCGTGACCCGTACGCAGCGCCCGACAGTAACGCCACTCGCGCAATGGCGAGCCTGCGGCCGCAGTTTCCCGAAGCGTATGTCGGATGGCTTTCAGACCGGAGTGGCGCCTGAAGCATGGCACACGCGATTTTTTGTTGGCCTGGCGCCCTGCAAAGTGGTGATCTGAGGGCAACCAAGTCGCAACGGGTGCCAGTCAGTTTGCGAGATGTCGGCAGTCACCAGTCCGGGCCGTCGCATTCGGCTAAACAATAAACTCGGCGTCGGATGGGGCTCGAATCAAATGAACAAATGCGTGGTGTTGACGGTGTCAGGCGTCATCCCGGCGGACATCCGCGAGCAGATCTCGAGCGGCAAGCGCCCCAGGGCCGACTATTTGGAGCTCGCGCGGAGCTTCGATGCCGACCTTCTCGACTACGCGGCGGCACGAACGATCGCGGGCCGGACGGGCACAGTGCTCGAGAGGTTCGGCGGTCCCAACTTGGTTCTCGCCTACGCCTGCTGGAAGGTCCGCAAGAGCTATCAAGCGATTGTCACGGATGGCGAGCAGATTGGGCTCCCTTTGGCCGCGCTCCTCAAGCTCACACCCGGGGCGCGGCCACGCCATCTAATGATCGTGCATGTCATTTCGGAGCCGAAGAAGACCTTCTTCCTGGACCGGCTGGGCGTGCAGAGCGCTATCGACCGCTTCATCACCTACAGCCGCTGGCAACAACGGTTCATCGAGGATCGCTGGAAACTAAGTCGCGATCGCGTGCTCTGGACCCCCTTCATGGTCGACCAGGAATTCTTCACACCCAAACGGGTCATGCCAGGTCCCGGCGCACGCCCGCAGATCTGTGCCGTTGGACTGGAGCGCCGCGACTACGAGACCTTGTTGCAAGCGGTGGAGGATCTGGACGTGCACGTGGTGATCGCTGCCGCGTCGCCCTGGTCCAAGCGCAAGGAGGGTCTTAGAACACGAACCGTTCCGAGCAACGTCACGGTGCGGAAGTTCACACAGTACGAGCTACGCCAACTGTACGCCGACAGTTGCTTCATGGTCATGCCGCTGGAGAATGTGAAATTCCAGGCCGGCGTCACCGCGATCCTGGAATGCCTGGCGATGGGAAAGCCGGTCATTTGTTCTCGCGTTCCCGGCCAAACCGATGTGGTGGTCGAAGGCGAGAACGGGCGGTATGTGCCGCCTGGAGATTCATCGACGCTGAGCTCGGAGATCCGACAGCTGCTGTCCCGCCCCAAGGAGGCGGTCAGACTAGGCGCCAATGGTCGCAACCTCGTCGAAAGCCAGATGAACCTCGATCTCTATGTTCAGAGGCTGACCGGCTTTCTGCAGCAAGCAATCGGTGACGGGAGGCCTTAGGACCCCTGCGGCCACCACGCCGCCTCGGTGTTAGGCCGAGCACCAACCGGGCGGCCGGATCGCCAGATCACGTGGTGTTAGATCAGTTGCTTTATGATAGCAAAGGCGCGAAATATTTGGCTCCGGTCCTATGCTTAGGCCTCTGATCGAGCCCATTTCGCCAGATTCAGGGCCAAACCGTGCAGGCACCCAACCCCTACTTCAGTGTTGTAATACCGACATACAATCGCGTTGCAAGACTGCGACATGTAATCGCGGCTCTCGAGCAGCAGGCGTACCCGTTGGACGCCTATGAAGTCGTCGTGGTCTCCGACGGCTCGACCGACGATACGCATGCCTACCTGGAAACGCTCCGCTCCACGATGCGGCTGCGGTGGTTTGCGCAGCCCAATCGGGGACCTGCTGCTGCCCGCAATACGGGGATCCAGAAGGCGGAGGGGGAGTTCATTGTATTCATAGATGACGACGTCGTGCCGGAGCCTCAATTGCTGGTGGAGCACGCCCGGTCACACCGTGAGGCAGGCCGGGATGTGGTGGTTCTCGGGCCCTTGCTCACCCCCGAGGGCTTTCAGATGACTCCCTGGGTCCGTTGGGAGCAAGACATGCTAATGAAGCAGTACAGTGCCATGCTGCGAGGAGACTGGTCGGCAACGGCACGCCAATTCTACACGGGCAACGCCTCACTTCGACGAAGCCACATTTTGGCTGTCGGCGGTTTCGACGAGGGCTTTCGCCGCGCCGAAGATGTTGAACTTGCGTATCGTCTTGCCGACAAGGGGCTCGATTTTGTATTCAACAGGCAGGCGGAGGGCATGCATTTCGCCGAGCGCGGCTTTCGAGCATGGCTCGATGCCGCGTACGCCTATGGACGCAACGATGTAATCTTCACGCGCGATCGGAACCAGAAATGGTTGCTTCCGAAGGTGCGCCAGGAGTTTCAAGATCGTCATACCTTGATCCGATTGCTTGTCCGCCTCTGCAGAGGGAGACCTCGGATCTCCCGGATTGTCACCCCGGCGCTGAAGCTTACGGCTGATGCCGCCACTCTCTTGCGGGCCAACAACGTGGAGCGCCAGGCCTACAGCGCTTTGTTTAACCTTCAGTATTACAATGGGCTGTTCGACGAATTGGATGATGTGCATTTCCTGTTCAGGGGTCTTGAGAATCCGATTTAGCAACCCCGTTGCAAGCGAGGAAAGATGCAACGCTTTTGATTGGTGGATCATCCAGGCGTTGCCGGTATCCGCGGTGGTTTACTACCAGATGGTCGTGCGGCACCGCGACCGCTTCCTCTCGTTGCCGATTCTGGCTGCGCGAAGCGCGACGGGCGCGCTCGTTACGCGTCGCCTCGTTAAACCCCGTTCGTTGTCACTTGACGTTCAAATTTGACCCCAGATTGCGTTTGGATCAAAATTGCGCTTCAGGACTGAGGCGTAGCGGCCGCGTGCGCTGAAGGTGATTGCCATCACTGCGGCAGGAGAGTGAGGTCAAGGTCGTGCGCTACAGGGCTTGGTGCCTGGCAGCTTTTTTGCTGGTCTATGATTCCACGAGCCAGGCCCAAATTGGTGAGGCCAATGCGCAGGACCGATTGGCTCGATCGGAGCTGGCAGCCGCTGACTGGAAGAAGAACCTGACAATCGGCCCCAACGGCCCGATTCCGGCGATTGTCGTCGATCAGTTCGGATACCTGACGAAATCAAAGAAGGTTGCCGTCATACGTGCTCCTCAGGTGGGCTATGACAGTTTTGCCAGATTTGCCCCCGGCAAATCCTACGCCTTGATCGAACTTCCGGCAGGCAGGGTCGTCAAGACTGCGGCGGCGACGGAGTGGAATGGCGGAAGCACGGATCCGGCTTCTGGCGACCAGGCCTGGTGGTTCGACTTTTCCGAGGTCGAGGCGCCGGGCAGATATGCGGTCGTGGACCTCGAGAAGAGCATTCGATCGGCAGATTTCTCAATTGGCGAGCACGTCTACAAAGATGTCATGAAGCATGCTCTTCGCGCGTTTTTCTATCAGCGCGCAGGGGTCGAAAAAAAACCGGAGTTCGCAGGCAAGGCCTGGGCGGACAAGGCGAGCCACCTCGGCCCCGGGCAAGATTCAGAGTCGCGCCCATGGCACGAGGGACGACCGTCGAACCCTTTCTCGAAATCGCTGATCAGGGATCTTCGTGGTGGGTGGTATGACGCTGGCGACTTCAACAAATACACGTCCTGGGCGGCGCGCTATATCATCGTTCTGCTGCAGGCTTACGAGGAGCACCCTCAGGCCTTCAGCGATGACTACGGCATCCCGGAATCCGGCAACAGCGTTCCCGATATTCTCGACGAAGTGAAGTGGGGTCTGGATTGGCTCGCCCGAATGCAAAATTCGGACGGCTCGCTCCTTTGTGTCCAGGGTCTGGACGGCGCAAGCCCGCCGTCTGCCGCCAAAGGTGGTAGCTACTATGGCCCTCCGACCACGTCCGCGACCCTGATGGGTGCGGCAGCCTTTGCATATGCCTCCAAGTTTTTCACGTCGCGACCGGAGCCGGATCTCAGGGGATACGGAGACGACCTCAAAAGGCGCGCGACGTCGGCGTGGAACTGGGCTGCGGCAAACCCCAATGTCCTTTACTACAATAACGACGAGTCAAAGCAGCCGGGTTCCAGAGGGCTCGCGGCCGGGCAACAGGAAATGAGCGCGACCGATCGGATGCGGGCGCAATTTGAGGCTGCGACATTTTTGTTCGAAATGACTGGCGATGCAGAATTCAAGGGGTTTGCTGACGCCAATTACGGCGCGCTGCTGCCGTCGTGGGGGGCGTCGATGTGGGAAGTTGATGCGCTGGAGAGCCTGCTCTACTACGCGCGGCTGCCTGGCGCCACGCCCGAGGTGGCAAAATCTATTCGCGAACGCTTCCTAACGAACCCGCTACGGGCTTCCGAGGCGTTTCAGGGGTCGCTGCAGCAAGCGGATCCCTATCGCGCCCCGATGAAGGACTACACGTGGGGCAGCAACAAGGGAAAGGCCATGCAAGCAAGGCTGTACCAGTTGGCGGCCTTGTACAGCACGGATCCAAGGCTGTCCGAGATATCCCTCGCTGCAGCGTTGGAATACGCCCACTATATCCATGGCGTGAACCCGCTGGGCCTGGTCTATCTGACGAACATGGCTCCCGCCGGCGCCAGTCATTCCGCGGCGACCATGTTTCATGCTTGGTTTGCCTATGGCACGCGTTGGCAACAGGTGACCGAGCAGCTTCCGGGCCCACCGCCAGGCTTCCTGGTGGGCGGCCCCAATCCGCAATTCTCGATTGATGAGTGCTGCCGCGCACCTGTTGGGTCACCTGCATACCGATGCTACGGTGCCAGGACGTTCTCACTATGCCAGCGCAGTCTCACGCCGCCGTTGGCGCAGCCACCGGCCAAGTCGTATCTTCAGTATAATGATCCATGGCCTGCCAACTCGTGGGCAATCTCGGAGCCTTCGCTATACTATCAATCGTATTATGTTCGGTTGCTTGCCGCCTTTGTCCGGTAATGCGGCACGCGACTTGGCCGCTTCCCGCCTGCGTCCGATGGGCATCCAGCAATGGATCGCGGGCCCTGCCTTTGATTGGGCAGGAAAAGGCTTTTTGTCTCAATCAAAAATGAAATAGACATCTGGGCAACTCGCTTGCACAAACGATCGCCAGCGATGTACGGACACACACCTTCGTCGTTAACTATTAGTACTGTATCGCCTTGACTATCCGATCAGACATTGCTCCTAGCTATCCAATTGTGCTCTTCTCGAGCAGCGCAATATTGCAGGGGCGCGCAAATCTAAGTCCGACAACGGCCTCGAACAGCAAAGTATTTTTGAATGCACCTGGAAAAGCGTATTCTGGTCACCGGCGGGGCAGGCTTCCTCGGCTCCCATCTCTGTGCGCGTCTGCTCGCTGAGCGCGCGCAGGTCATCTGTCTCGACAACTTCTTTACCGGCGCGCGGAGGAATGTAGAGTCGTTGCTCGATCACAAGAACTTCGAGTTGATCCGCCATGACGTCACTTTTCCGCTCTACATCGAGGTGGACGAAATCTATAATCTCGCCTGCCCAGCCTCGCCGGTGCACTACCAGCACGATCCCGTGCAAACGATCAAGACGAGCGTGCACGGCGCGATCAATATGCTCGGCCTTGCCAAGCGCGTGAAGGCCAAGATTCTGCAGGCGTCGACCTCGGAGGTGTATGGCGATCCGAGTGTTCATCCTCAGGCCGAGGATTATTGGGGCAACGTTAATCCGATCGGCCTGCGGTCCTGCTATGACGAAGGCAAACGCTGCGCGGAGAGCCTTTTCTTCGCCTATCGGCGCCAAAACAATGTGAACATCAAGGTCGCCCGTATCTTCAACACATATGGGCCACACATGCATCCCAACGACGGTCGAGTCGTTTCGAATTTCATTGTGCAGGCGTTGCTTGGTCGCGAGATCACGATTTACGGTGATGGCTCGCAAACACGCTCGTTCTGCTACGTGGACGACCTCATCGATGGGCTCATAAGGCTCATGGGAACTTCGAACGAGGTAACCGGTCCCGTGAACATTGGAAACCCCGATGAGTTCTCGATTCTTGAATTGGCATCGGCAGTTATCGACCTGACCGGTTCGTCTTCCCGGATCATCCGCGCGCCACTTCCGCAGGACGATCCGCGCCAGCGGCGTCCGGACATTTCCACGGCGAATCAAGCGCTCGGTTGGACTCCGCGGACGAAGCTCAAGGAGGGTCTTGTTCAGACGATCGCCTATTTTGAGCAGCTATTGTCTGATCAGAGCCTGCGTGCATCCTTGAAATCCGACTTTGCCTTGTCTTGATACGAGCCAGCGTAGCGCTGTTTTTCGGACCCGGGGAGCGACACTTGTCGTCCGCAGCATAGTGCCTTCAAGGAGTTGACCGGTACGTCGGTTGGGGTGGCCGTTAGCGCGGGCTCGTAAGATCGACAATGCTGAGTCGATCGTGCTTTCACTCTCATCCGATTATGCGACAGACAGAAGGAAGCCTATTAACCATTTGCGGCGTTCACATGGATTGCATGCTCTTACCCGCAGCATTGACATGGTAGAAGCGCAGATGCGCAGGTTGGTTGCGTCTGGAAAACATTCTACAGGTAATGGCCAGCGCGCCGATCCCGCGTGTAAGCTTGCGGACAAGCTTAACTCATGTCAGGCATTCGATGGCACGAATTGCGGTATTGATCCCTTGTTACAATGAAGAGGTTACGATCGGGCAAACCGTTGCCGGCTTTCGTAAGGCATTGCCAAGCGCCGCAATCTACGTCTACGACAACAATTCGAAAGATCGCACCGTGGAACAAGCCGTCAAGGAAGGAGCGGTTGTTCGCAGCGAAACTTTGCAGGGGAAGGGGCACGTCGTTCGGCGCATGTTTTCGGACATTGAGGCCGATGTTTACGTGATGGCTGACGGCGATGCCACGTATGACCCGACCACCGCCGAAGCGATGATCGAAAGACTAATCTCGCAAAACCTCGACATGGTAGTGGGTCGGCGTGTGCACAAGCAGCCGGAAGCCTATCGGGCCGGGCACGTGCTCGGCAATAAGATGCTGACCAGCTTCCTGACCATACTTTTCGGACGCAGGTTTACGGACATTCTGTCTGGTTACCGGGTATTTTCACGCCGCTACGTGAAGTCGTTTCCGGCACTGGCGACCGGCTTCGAGACCGAGACGGAACTCACCGTGCACGCGCTTACACTGAACCTTCCTATCGCCGAGATGGATACCAACTACTTTACGAGGCCAGAAGGCTCGTCAAGCAAACTGGCTACCTATCGGGACGGTTTTCGCATCTTGATCGTGATGCTAACTCTTTTGAAGAACGAGCGGCCGTTTTACTTTTTCGGGATTATAGCCCTGCTGCTGGCCTTTACTTCTGTCGGTTTGTCGGTGCCACTGATCGCAACGTACCTTGAAACCGGTTTGGTCCCACGCATTCCGACCGCAATTTTGTCTGCGTCGATCATGCTTTTGGCTTTTCTGAGCACGGTTTGCGGTATGATCCTCGACACCGTTACCCGCGGTCGACGTGAGATCAAGCGTCTTGCATATCTGCGGATCGCTGCGCCCGCATCCTTGTCGGCGCACGGGGGTGGGTCGCTTTTCCCAACCAGCCAAATCGAAACGGGCAGGCAGTGAAACGCTGATCCATGGGTGATCCGCGCGAAAGGCTAGCTCTCGAACAAGTCGCGCGTGCCTTGGTCTGAAAGTTTGCTGGAGGCGCAAAAAAAGCGCAACAACCAGTTGCCAAGGATCATCCAGGATGTGAAGGTTGCCTGTCGGCCTGAGATTGGCCTCAAGCCGTCCGTATTTTCGAGTCCCAGACCGCCGCCGATCGATCCATCAAGCGCCGCCAGGAACTGTTTTGATGAAGAAGATAGAAGGTTAGTGTTCCGGGGTGCCTTGGCTAGCGACTGAAGGTTCATCGCTCAATTGCGTCGTCTTCGCAACGGCGTTTGTCTGGTTGAGCGTGGCCCTGGGGCGCCGCATACTCATTCTGCTGGGCGCTCAAGGTTCGGTCTCCCCGAGTGAGCGGGGCGTGATCGCCGCGGGGCTTGGCGCCGGAGTGTTGCAGTTCGTGCCCTTTGCTCTCGGCGCCCTGGGTATCATGACGACAACCTCCATGCGGCTAGCCATCGGGGTGCTTGTCCTTGCGGCTGCCGTCGATTTGCGCGCGGTAGGTGCCTCAGTCATCGCGGTAGTGCGCCGGCGAACGCGCGTGGATAATTGGACGGTCTGCTGGCTCCTCGCGCTTAGTCCCGCTTTGCTGATGGCGAGCCTGGTCGCGCTCACGCCAGCACTCGACCCCGACGGGCTCGCCTATCATCTTACGGTTCCCAAACGATGGATGGAAACTGGACGGCTCGATTACCTCCCGACCTATCCCTACTCCAATGCTCCCATGGGCGCAGAGATGTTGTTTGGCTTGGGGATGGCATTCTCGGGCGATGCGGCTGCCAAGTGCATTCACTACGTACTAGGTGTAGCGGCCGCTGCCGCGATCTACCTGGCAGGGACGCGTTTGTCGAACCGAGCCGTCGGCGCGGTTCTCGCCACGCTGTTCCTCGTTGGCCCGGCTGGCGTGGCGACGCTTCTCGGGTTTGCATACGTCGAAGGCGCTGTCTCGCTCGCTACGGCGGGTTCGGTCTTGTCGTGGCTGGTCTGGTATCAGACGGGTAATCGCGGCTACCTTCGTAGCGCGGCTTTGCTCGCTGGCGTCGCGGTTTCCTTCAAGATCAGCGCCGCCCTGTTTCCCGTGGCTCTGCTAGCAGTCACCGCAGTCGCGATCGCCGCTCGGGCTCGGGAAGGACAAACTTCAACAGGCCTTGTCAATTCCGCCTTTCTTGGATCGACTTCCGCCGCCGCGTTGATCCCATTAGTGGCCATTCCTATTCTCCCATGGCTCATGCGTGCCTTCCTGGTCACGGGCAATCCCCTGTTCCCGCTCTTCGCCAACGTGATTCCGTCTCGCGACTACTCGGCGGAACTCGCCACCCAAGTCGATCGGTACAACCGCTACATGACTTGGGGTCACTCAATCGGCAGAGGCTGGACGCTTGAGCAGCGCGCTTGGATACTGCTGGGTGTGGCCGTACTTTTAGCGCTTTTGGGGGGCCTTGCATTCTTAAAGCTTCGAGGGCGGACCACGCGTGGCGTAGTGGTCGTCGTAACGATTACAAGTATCGTCCAGCTCACTGCGGTTGGACTTTATATCCGGTATTGGATCCCGATTGCCGCTCCATTGACACTCCCGATTGCAGCCGCGCTTGCTCCGATCATCTCGCGGCGCACCGTGATGGTCGCCTGGCTTGGAGTCACGCTGGCAGGCTCGCTTGTACAGGCCCGCGCAAGTTACGTAGACGTGGGATCCAATCTTACGGGGCTGTTGCGCACCGTTGTCGGACGTGATGAGCGCCTGGATTTTCTGCGCGACCGTTTACCGCTCTACCCGCTCTACGAGTATGTGAATCGCAATTTGCCGCCTGAAGCAGGGATAGTGCTGTCCGCCTATTGCGGGGGATTTTACATCGATCGAAGAACCTTCTGCGCCGAGTTTGTGCAGAATTCTCTCCGCTTCACGACCTGGGACGAGTTCACCGCGGACTTGCGGCGGCTCCGCATTACCCACGTAATCGCGCCAAGGGGATTGGCGACCGGAGATCTGACACCGGACCTCGGAGGATCCAGCGCCGCTGCAATCACCCGCGCTGGGCAGTATCGGATGGTCGGTCAGCTGCTGGCTTCGCATGCACGGATACTCTTCGCCGCGTCGGATCAGGGCCTCTATGAGATAACGCCGGCGCTGCTCGCCGCGCCATCGGCCACGCACTCCGGCACCGCGGTTCCGGTCCAGCATATCAAGAGTTCCGCATCGGTGAGCGCTACGGGTCATGCCGGTGGAGGCGAATTTCCGGCACACGAGCTCAGACGAGACTTTTGAAGCTGGTTGCAGTTGCTTTTACGTTGGCTGTTTGAAGACGTGGCCCACCTGTGGCGGTGCGCACGCTTGGTGATACCCAGTTTTGGGTGGTGCGATGGGTCCACGATCCACGGGGCCCTTCAGGTCGCGTGTGAGCCGCACGCCGCCAGCCGATACGCGGCCTCCCGTCGACAATTTACGGTGTGCCGGGGGTCGTGACGACTGTGGTCCCTCCCGTGGTGAGGACACTGGGGACCGCGCCGGTGCCGCGGATGATATTGCGCAAGCCATAGGCGCTGGTGACGGTCGAAATGGGGGCCTGAATGGCCCCGTTGACCGTGTTGAGATACGTCATGAACTTGGTGGATTCGACCGAGAACGAGTTCGAGGCATAAAGGATGTCCTTGTTGCGCATCTCGAATGAGCTCGCCAGGAAATAGCCGGCGGGATCGCGCAGGTTGATCGTATAAATCACGGGAACGATCGGGCCTTCGTAGGGCCTGACATCGATCCCCATCGATTCGGCGACGTCGCGCGCCTCACCGCGATAGAGGAACACCGCGGCGGGATCAGCCTGAATATCCACCAGACCGCCAGCCCTGCTGATCGCTTCCGCCAGCGACAGCCGCCAGGTCCCGAACGGAATCTGCTGCTGCGCACCGACCGCGCCGAACGCAAGGAAGGTCTGCGGCTCCCGATACATGTAAATCGTATCGTTGGGGTGGGCGTAGATATTGTTGACCGGCTCATAGACGAGTGCGCCAAAGGGGGCGATTGCGCGCCGGCCGCTGCGCTCCAAAAGCACCCAGGTTTCCGCGCCGGCGGCCCCGGTAGCGGTCCCGGTCGTCACCATGCCCGCCCGGCTGATGACGTCGAGAATACGCTCAGGCGAGGCCGTCGCGGGAATCCGCGCCGAGCGTCCCTCGCCCAGGATGCTGATCATGGACGTCTTTTGTTCGACCAAGGACACCACGACCTGCGGCTCGATGGCGCGGTTCTTGAGCGCAGCCACAACGGCGTTCTGCACGTCCACCTGCGTGCGTCCGAGCGCGCGGATCGAACCCGCATAAGGGATCGAGATGTTGCCGTGGATATCGACGGCCTGGTTCGGAATGGTGACGAAATTGCCCGGCCGCACGCCGCCTTCGGCCGGAATGAACAGGCCTCCGGAAGCAGCTTCGAAGATGGTCACGCCAAGGATATCGCCGATGCCGAACGTGATGTCGCGCGGTCGCCGATTGTCCTTGAAGGCGATCAGGCGCGGCAGGTTTTTGGCCTGAACCTCGATGACTTTCGGGGTGACCTTGACGGTCGCGTAGTTGAGGCTCATCGGGTCGCGTTGGCCCGCCAAAATATCCGAGGCGGCGGGGCCGCTCACAGACATCCACCCGCAGCCGCCCAGCGCCGCCGTCAAGATCAATAGTGGCACGCCAAAGAGTACGCGATAAATGCCCACAAGAAGGCCCCGATTCATACGATGTGCATCCGCGAGCTAGTTTATGCGAAGCAGATGGAAATGGCGTAAAGTTGCAGCATCAGGAGGTCTGATTAAGGAGAGGTGTTGCGGACTGGCCACAATGCTGGGGACAGGATGTCGCGATCGATGCAACTTTGGCCGCTTTTCAGGGATTGGCAGTGTCGCGTCGACCGTGTGATCGGACCCCTCGGTCGGTTCCTTCAGCGTTGCCAGGCCGAGTCTCCGAGGAAGCCTGGTCACGCAAACGAGGAACACTGGATTCCGACCAAGTGCGAACGCTCTGGCTGATGAGGCAGGCCGCCTTGCTCACGTCGGAGGGGGCACATGTGGCGCCTGGGCTGCTCGTTGCCGTTAAATTATCAAACTGGAAATTCCGTGGCTGGATTTAACCAGCTGAAATTGCTTGCATTTTATTTTGCCTACTACGGTGGTTTCGGGCTCGTCAAAAAATGAGCAGTTCGCCCGGCCAGCCGGTCGTCAACGCCAAAAGCGAACGTAGCAAGATATTTAATTCGGCTTTCACCAACGAGGTTTGAACCTAATACCGTCGTGGCATCCCTAATCAAAAGCGTAGTGTGTCTTTGTTGAGTAAGTGAGGGGTGAAAATGCGAAAAATTGCCGATCATTCCAACCAGTCCATTGATTGCGCCGTTCGCGATTCCCTGAGCACGATCAGGGCGACTCATGTTCGGCTGCATCGGCTAAACGGCACGCGTGCGACGACGGATCTGCTCGTGTCCAAGATCAATCTCTACGATGTGCTGCTGGACGAAATCTCTGGCATCCACACCAGTCTTGCCAGAGACCTCCAACACACTCTCTTGACCTCGCAAGAATCCGGCCGCACCGGCTTGAATGCCTGAGGACGGTCGTAATCGGGGCAACTTAGGAGCGCTGGTCCCGGCGCCCCCTGATTCCGGTTGCATTCTTTCCGGAAGGGATCAGAAGGTCATCGAGCTTGTGTCCGGACCGGATCGCTGCAGCGAACCACCGCGGCTGCTTGCCGCGGCCGGACCAGGTCTCCAACGGAGCGGACGGGTTAAAGTATTTCGGCAAGACTTTCGGGTATTTGCGTCGCGGCCGATCGGCTTTCTGTTGCTTCGGAAGGCCTGGCGCATCATCAATCTGGCGACTGAGTTGCGCGAGACGCTTCTCCAGCTTGCGCTTTTCCACGCCGATTTTCTCTGCAAGGATCTTCGTCAACTCCTCGTGCAAAAGCCAGAGTTCATCGAAATCCATGGCTGCTAGATCTAGTTTGCGCATCTCACTCTCGTGACTTCCATCGAATTGCTATTTGATCGGGGGGCGCCTTTCGTGCGCAACGACGCAGTCGGACTACACGAGGGAATGGTCAACCAAGATCAAATCTCAAATGCGGAGGCGCCCTTCAACTTGTTTGACATTTGCATGTCAAGCCCAAGCTTAATGGGTTCCCGCATAAAATGGAAGAAAAGGGTTTGGAAATTATTCAATAGATTCACAGCCGCCAAAAGCTGGCTAGCATTTATCAAGGCTCAGCCTTCATTATTGAGGCGACTTCAAAAGAGGCCGGGTGCTATCGCAGGCGCTGCCGCGTGAGCCGGCCTCGCCCCGCTACCGGACCTGCCTGCCGGTCAGTTTGAATCAAGTAATCGGTTTCCTTTGATCCCAACCGCGACTTCAAAAGTCTAGAGGGCGCGTGCGAGGCGCATTTCGAACGAAATCAGCATGAGAAAAAGTATGAGCGGAGATTACGTCAATGCCTTGCACGCTCTATAGTGTTTGACTGCGACGTTTTCTTGAAGTTTTGCCGTCGTTCTACTGACCAGGTAACGAACACAGTTGTCAGAGCTACTCGGCAACGACAGGGCGGCAGGAGCATCCAGGTCGATAAATTGGAATCGGAAGATCGAAGAAACGTCGCTCGCCGTCGGGTACAATCGCTTCTTATATGAAGCTGATCCTGTCGCTTTCCAGAACAAGACACGACAGTCGTCCGGTCGCGTAGGCACCCGTATCGATATTTATTCGGTTAGGCCGCACGTCCGGCTCCATGACGGGGGTGTGTCCATGCACGACAATTTTGCCGAAGTGGTCCTCGCTCGACAGAAAATCCTCGCGGATCCAGAGGAGGTCGTCTTCTGACTGCTCGGTAAGGCAGATTCCCGGTCGAATTCCTGCATGTACAAAGAAAAAATCGCCGCAGGTGAACCATTGTTTCAGGCCGCTCAAGAACTCGCGGTGGCTGGGTGGAAGTATCCGTTCAAGTTCAGAGGCCAGTTCTCGCTGATCTTGTGCATCAGTTTCGATCTTCGGCGTAAGCCCATATGACCGGAGCGTATCCAGTCCGCCGCAATGTCTCCAAACAGCAAGAACGTCCGGATCCTTCAGGAATTCGCGCAGGAAGGCCTCGTGGTTGCCCATAAGACAGACGGTCGGCTGGGCCACGCGATAGTCGACGAGCCGATCAAGCACGCGCTTGGAATCGGGACCGCGGTCGATGTAATCCCCGAGGAAAATGCGAATCGCGTTCGATGCGGGATGCGTGCCCAGATCCGTATCGATCCTTGCGAGCACCGATTCCAAAAGGTCCAGACGGCCGTGCACGTCTCCAATTGCATAAATTCGAGTGCCCTCGGGCACACTGCCTTGAGGCGCTGCAATTTGCGAAGTGCGGGAAGACCGATTCAATCGTTTTTTGCCCTGATCCGGAGCCGTTAAGCAACTACTTCAATACCATAGCCGGCTCACCGAGGCTGCTGCAAACCCGATTTGCAGGCGCCTGATCGAAGGTCGGCGGCGTGTCGCCGCTACGTTATCCCGTCTATCGAACTCCTCTTATTGAGATTAATGATTTTCAAATAGCAAATTAATGTTGCGTTGCACGTATTTTCAGTTATATTAATTCATCGTTAAATTTGCGGTTTAATCATTGAAATCGCTTGGTTTCTTGTAGCAATTAAATAGTGCCGAGGCGTTAATGTCGATCGAGTCCGGTATTCGCGGCAAGTTGGGCGAGATTCAGTACTCAATCAGTCGATCTGCGGCGAATTTTTCGACTGAGGTCATTTCGTACATCTTGCCGGCTTTGGATGCGCTTACAGTCCTGGTTTCCTGCTTGGCCGGCGGGATTGGTTACCATGTGTTGATCGGCGGTCCGTTGGAAATTTTGCCAACCTGCGCCGTTGGCTCGCTTGCCAGCCTTATCTACATCCTGCGCATGAACAGCAACGGTTACTACGGGCTTCAAGAAAGCGCGAAGCCGCGGCTGGAAGCGCGCGAGATACTGGTGTGCTGGTTCACGACGGGGCTCTTGCTTGCCCTTATCGCATTCCTTCTCAAAATCAGCGCAGCCTATTCTCGCGGCGCATTTATCATCTTCTACATTCTCGCGCCGGTGGCATTGTTGGGGGCACGCAAGGCCACAAAAATCGCTCTGACCCGAGCCGTGGCCGAGGGCGCGCTTGGACGAGGAGACACCGTTCTGATTGGTGACCCGAACGAGATGGCCGCGCTCGAAAGGAGTGATTTGCTGACTCTTTTTGGCGCACTTGAAGTCAGGCGTTTCGCATTGAGTCAGGAAGACAATGAGTTAGGGCGCCCATCGGAAGACGCTCGGATTATCAGTGCGGCAGCCAGCTTTGTGCGCCTTCACAATTGCCGACAAGTGCTGATCGCGTTGCCGTGGGGTGATAGCGGTCGCATTGAGTTCGTTAGAGACCAAGTCAAGACCCTCCCAGTTGCCGTTCGACTGGTGCCGGACAAGAGCGTTCGAACGCTGTCTGATCTTAGCTGGTCCGCGCGCAACCCTGCGCCGACCGTCGAGCTCCAGCGCGCGCCCCTTAGCGGAGGACAGCGTTTTGTGAAGCGCGCGGCCGATGTCCTCGTGGCGTCACTCGTGCTGATATTCTTCCTGCCTATCATGGCCCTTGCGGCCATTGCAATCAAACTGGACAGCCCGGGTCCTGTCATTTTCCGACAGGTCCGAAAAGGCTTTAACGGGAAGCATTTCACTATATTGAAGTTTCGAACCATGACCGTCCAGGAAAACGGTCCCAACGTCGTGCAGGCGACGCGTGACGACTCGCGAGTAACAGGTATTGGCCGGCTGCTTCGGTCCACCAGCATCGACGAACTGCCGCAGCTTTGGAATGTCCTGGCGGGCGACATGTCCCTGATTGGGCCGCGTCCTCACGCCCTGGCCCACGACAACTACTTTGAAGTCATGTTGAGCGACTATGCCTTTCGCCATCACGTCAAGCCCGGCATAACGGGCTGGGCGCAGTGCAATGGGGCCCGTGGTGCCACGCCGACGATCGAACACGTCACAGAACGCGTCAGGCTCGATTTGTGGTATATTAACAATTGGAGCCTCTGGCTTGACCTGCTGATCTTGATCAAGACGGTCGTCGAGGTTCTGCGAAAACGGAACGCTTACTGAAGCGATCTTTTGCGGGCGCAGCCAGCACGCGAATCCCGGGAAACAACAAGTCACCCTTGCTGGAGCGCGTCCCGCGCACCTCCTTTTTTGGCCGTCCGGGAGCTTCAGCTCGATTAGCCCAGAGCAAGATGCGGAAAGCTGCCCGCACTTGACGCTGGCATATGCAATCGCAGGATCGTCGATTCTCCGATTTTGCCGAAATCGACGAGCCAAGGCCGTCGTGCCCCCTCCAATTCAGAATGCTGCGGTGCGTCCAAGCGACGCGCTTAAGGAATTATTAACGGGCTGGATGGGAATTTGTTGGCGGAATGACAGACAAGCTTCCGAAAGAAGCATCGACAATGATCTGGCTTGCAATGAACTTGGCGGTTGGCGGCCTGTTGGCGCAGCGCTTCAAAATCTTCGTGTTGGCGCCTGCGACCTTTGTGATGGTGGTCATCGCGATCGCCGTCGGAGTAGCCCAGACCAGCAGCGCTTGGTCGATCATCTCGACGACAGCCTCGGCAGGCGTGGGGATACAGATCGGCTATTTTCTTGGAATGTTGCTTCAGCGTGGCGCAGCTTCGCTATTGTCACGCAGGTTAGCTCGCTTTTCGCGGAGCGGCCGGAATACGTGGATCTCCCGGACTCCGATTTTGTGAGCGTGGATCTGGGAAGCCGCCAGGCAGCCGTCCCGTCGGGGCACTCATTGCGCGCGGGATATCTCGAGACCGAGCTGGCCAATCCTTAACGTCGGCCCTCAGCTCGTGCGATCTTCAGAAGCACTCTTCCAGCCAGAACAGCGCGTCAGCTGCTACTTGCACTCGGAATAGAACTGGCCGTTGGTCGCTACCAGTCGCTCCAGGCATTGCCGGGGATCGGCGACCTGGCCCGCAACGCTGAAATCGTAAGCGAAGCCCTTGAGCACCAGCGCGTAGCGGCCTGGTGCCAATGGAGTTTCCGGGTTCTCGCTTCGAATTTCGTACATGTCCGGAATATCCTTCTTCGGTGCCGTTCGATATGGGATCGAAATGTTCCGAATTACCCAATTGTCGCCGACCTCTGAAGTAACCCGCTTGCCGTCCTTGTCGAAGCTCAATTCCCTCGCGATCCTGGCAACGAGCCGAACCTCGGCTCGATCGGCCGCGTTGGTCGCTGAATCCCGTCGATAGACGATGAAGGTCAGGTGTCCGTCCGGCAATGTCGTGCGGCTGTTGGTCGTGATCAGGGAGGAAATGGCAACGCGCGCGTCTGGCGCTCTCCCCGGCAACAAATCGAGTTGATAGAGCTTGCCCTCGCTCGCTGCATAGATGCCAAAGGACGTTGGGAGAGCAGGCGATGCCTCTGCAAGCTGTGGTGGAGACGTCGCCGATGGCGCGGATGGTGAGGCAGGCGTTACCGCTTTCGGCAGGATTGACTTAGGTTGATTGAGAACAGCGACGTTTTCCTTCTTTCCAAGAAGGTTGAACATGACGGCTGCAAGTGCAACCGCAAGTGCTATTGCGCAAACCGTGGCGAAGCGCCAAGCCGTCTTGGATCTGGGATGTCTCTTCCAAGTCAGGGAGTTAGCGGGTGCAGCGATCTGGACTTCGATCTCTGGAGGAAACTGTTGGACAACGGGCGCGACATCGTAGCGCGGAGCATGTCCCAACATTGGGGACTTCCCTTGACCCGGCGCCAGCAGTGCCGCTGCCGTGCCTTCTTTCTTTCTGTGGAATGCCTCCACACCTTGGATAGCAATTTCAAGCGATTTGGAAAGTCTTCGTGTGTCCGCGCAACTATTCGGGCTGAATTGCTCCTGCAGCTTGTGTCGAGCGAGCTCGTAGATTGTAGCGCGCAGTTGCTCGGGGTCTTTTTCGACCGAATCGATTATGCGAGAAAGCACAAGCGCGAACTCAACCCCTTGGGTCACGGTGGGGACGGCGTCCTCGCTTTCCGGTTCCAATTTTTCCGGGCCCATGGATTTTGATCAGCGTCCAATTGGTGAGTCGCGCAATTTGATGCTCTAAACATGTGGTTGGCAAGGGAACTGTCATTGAGGCGCGTTCAGGCCAGCCGTCGGCGCCGATCGCAAGCGTGTGCAAGCAGCGGAAATCCTGCAGTAGCCCCAAGAAGCTGATCTCGAACAGTTTTTTCGAGTACTCAGACGGCTTAGAGCGCCAAAGAGTTTTCTGCCTTCGAAAGCGGTGGAGCAGCGTCTATCGGTGGAATTGCGTCACATTAGCGTCGCGCTTTCCAATGTAGCTTCATCGGCATCACACGGGAAATAGCCGTACAGTCGTGCTGGACACGAGTTTGCGTGTGAACTAGGCTTTGGGTGGCATATTCTTTGCATTTACTTCAATGGTGCTGGTAGCTCGCGTAGAGGTTCATATGTACCGAACAGGCAACAATGTTAAAATTAAATTGCGACTGAATGAAATAAATCGAAGGTCTATTGCACTGTCGACGACCTCCTCTGAACTCGCCAATTTGGCCGCACAGCTGGACCACCTTCGCCAGGTGAACGAGAGGATCAGCCATTTGGCAGTTCGCATGGTCCACTCCAAGCGCAGGGAGGGCGATTATCTATCGCGCGACCTCCAGGGGAGCAGTCGACCTGGAATTCCATTTCCCCTTGGAGACCTTGCTGACGAGTATTAGCGGTTGCTCTGCAGATCACATCCGAGAAGCGCTTGGCCGCTCGCCGGCAGCTTGTGATCCGCGCGGGCAAGCTCGTTGCTAGATATGTGGGTGGCGCCAGCGCGCGCTCTACGACCTGTGAGGGCCGAGATCGCCCTCATCAGAAGCGCTGCGCGTTGCGCTCCAAGTCGGCTGTCGCTGGCCGGAAAGCAATTCAAGCGAAGTCGCCGTCTCTCCGGATCAGTTCAACAGCAACCGCGCTACGTAAGCCGTCCAACGACAGGCTGGATTCGATCGGGGGTTGCACGAGCCCGTCAAGTCGAAGACCGGCGCCTCACCGCTCAGGTCGCGCTCGAAGTCAGGCGATGGTGAGCAACTGTCCTGCCTCCAGAGCCGAAAGCGCTTGAAAGGCGGATCCTCCCGATCCCGGCGGATCAGAGATCGTGTTCGAGTGACCGCATTCCTTGGCTAACGGGAAGGCTGCTCCCTCAATTGTCCCGGCGGTGCAGCCAATGAAGCTCGGCGATCCATCCGGGGCTATCCATCTCGCAATTCCAGGTACGCTTCTGTAGCTTTGGGTCCGGAGGCTGAGTTGCCATGACACCCACTATTGGCTCCATTGTTCTTGCAAGCGTTTATTTTGTCGTGGCTTGGATCACAAGAAAAAATTCAATTGGCTTCGACCGCAGGGAGCGAGTGCTTTGGACTGCGATCCCGATCGCGCTCGCGTTGCTTGGCGTCAACAAGCTGTTTGAGGGCGCCTTGACGAATGTGGGTCGGATGATTGCCTTTGATCAAGGTTGGTACGCCCACCGGCGGGTGGTTCAGGTCTGGCTCGTTGCCAGCGTGCTCGCAATTTGTTCGACAGGCGCGATCGTCTTATTGCTTTCGGCAAGGCAAGCGAGCCTTTCGACTCGGTTGGCCTTGTCAGCAACGATCATGTTGCTGGCGCTAGGTCTGATGAGGGACGTGTCGCTCCATCAAATAGATCATTTGATCGGCGAGCGCATTATGGGGCTGAAGTTAAATTGGCTTCTTGATGTTGGCGGACTTGGGCTGGTTCTGTTTGCCCAAGGGCGCGCAAAAAGGGGTCGATAGCCCAGATGGCGGCGATGACTGTCGGCGGCATCGCGAAACCACTAGAGTATGATCCGGAAAAAGTGTAGCGGTTTTCCGAAAAGATCATGCTCCAACAAAGGGCTAGAGTGAGATGACGATTCAAGGAAAAGTCATCTCGCTCTAGTCAGCCACGAGCGCTTTATCCGGCGAGCGAGCTTGCAAAATCGCACCTCGCAGCGCAGCACGCGTATTTCTTGAACGACTCAGCATTTCAGGAAAGTGTGCAAGCGGGAACCTGACCCAAGGTATCGGGGTTGCCCAAATCCGTATTGAGGGGCCGGAGTGGAGCCGAATGCCTGTCGCCTTGCAAATCAACATCGCTCTCTGGGGAATGCTCATCTGCTTGGCTATCCAGGCAGCAGGTTGGCTTCAGGCTGCGCTTTAGGAAACCACGCGTTAAGATCAGTCAAACTGCTACCCCGGCTTCGGCGGCTCCGGCTTTTCGAAGCTTTCACGCAGAATCAAATGCGGTCGCGCTGGCGAGAATAAGCGGGTATGAAGTTCGCTTCTTTCGCTAACCTCCGGAGGCGTGCAGCTGTGGCGAGCGGGCAACACCCGACATATTCCCCCGACGCGGAATCGCTATTTCAGTTCACTACAGTTCGATATTGGGTCACGCTCATGGCCACCTGGGACGGGGTGCATCTTATTGCGAAGCATTTTTTCCGGGGAGGCCGCTGAACCAGCGCAGCGGCCGTTGTCATTCCGCCGGAGCGCCCACCGCGTGCGTCTGGACCCCAATTGAATCTCCGATGCGCCGCTCGAGAGAGTCCATGGTGCTCTCCAGATTTGCCTTGCGAGCGGCAAGCGCTCTGGCCAGGAACGGGTACTCCGGCTTTGTGGGATCCAAGACGCGGGCCTGCGCTTCCTCCTCAGCGATGCCCGCGTCGAGGATTGCGACAATGCGCCTGAGATCCTCAATCAGTCTGCGAATTTGTATTGTTTTTAGGGGCGTCTCACCCGTGCGATACAGCTGTTTCATATTGGCAATCCATTGACCTAAATCGGCACACTCAAGCGTGAGCCGCGAGCGTTACTTCAGGTGACAGCAATTGTCTTGCCAACATGCGGAATTGCTGGCGCGGGCTAACCCAGGGTTTCAAGCCACTGATCGCTGCGATCGCAGCCTGAGACAGGCGCGGTTCCTAGCTTCCGGACCGGCGTCCCTTGAAGCCGTTTTTACACGGCCAAGACCCTAGGCTGACATTTAATGTGGGCGCCGACTGCAACGGCGTATCGGCCAATGGACCGTGCTGATCTCGGTGGCGCGATCTCGGTGCGGCCCGGCGTCGACACGCTCTCAACATCGGATACACTGTGCGCTTAATCACGCGAGCGCGGGGTCCCCCATAATGCCTGTCGAAGATAAGCAGACTTTAGACGCACGGCTCATGTATATCGATCTGATTAAGCGGTGCGTTCTCAATATACCATACGTCGATGCTGAGCTTAACCCGATCCAGCCACATGGGAAGCTTAGAAAGGCCATCCTCGGTGCCTTCCAGAGCGCAAACATTCAGCTGGCGCATCTAAGACGTGGAAACTACGAGCGGCGGATCGCCGGCCATGATTTTTCCGATATTGCGCATTCCATGTTGAGCTTTAGTCGGCTGGACAACATACAGATGTGCATTGAGACCATTCTTCGCGATAGCATCGCCGGCGACTTGATAGAAACGGGTGTAATGCGCGGTGGCGCGGTAATTCTAATGCGCGCGATCCTGAGGGCCTATGGCGTCCATGATCGAACGGTTTGGGCTGCAGACTCTTTTGAGGGACTCCCGCCGCCCAATCCCCAAGACTACCCTGCTGACGCAGGCGCACAATGGCACCTTCGGCCACTAACCGAAGTAGGAGTTGAGCACGTGCGAAGAAACTTTGACCGCTACAGCCTTTTAGACGATCAGGTGCAATTTCTACCTGGGTGGTTTCGCGATACCTTGCCGAAAGCTCCGATTCAGCGGCTCGCCCTGTTACGCCTTGACGGAGACCTCTACGAGTCAACGATGGATGCACTGGTTCCGCTTTACCCGAAATTGACGCCGGGTGGTTTTGTTATAGTTGACGATTATAATCTCCCTATGTGCAAGAAGGCGGTAAATGATTATCGCAACAAGATGGGCATTGACGACGAAATCATCGCAATTGATGACGCCGGAATTTACTGGCGAAAGAGCGGGGCATCCACATCCTAAGGATGTAGTCGGGGATGCATAACTGCCCTACGGGGGCTGTGCTCGGCCGCTGGTGGCGCGAGCTCGGCGCCCCGTGTCGGCGCAAGCTCACTCGAGATCAAATATTCGAACCGGCGCTTACGATCAAGCGAGGGAGCCCGCACTTGTGTTTGATTTTACCCACGTCCCCTGCTCAGTGAATGGCCAGCCTGCTGCAAATTTGCAAACTTGCTGCCATCGCGGTCAACGTGTGCGGGCGCAGGCCGATCTTGGGAAGCACCGAGGCATCAACGCACGTCACGCTGTCATTGGTTCGCTGCCGTAGAAACGCAGCCACTGGCACGCAGCCGCCTCCCTTCGATTTAATCTTGAGATTGTGATGATGGAAGCCATCGCCCGGCAGCGTTCGTGTAACCTTCAAACAGCTCGCGCCAAGGTCGCGCAAGACGTCAAGTACCTCCCCGAGTATTCGATCATCACGAGGGCTGGTATGCGAATTTGGAATCTCGCGGGCAATACCGCCGTGCAGGTCAATGTCAATCTCATCAAAGGTCAACGGCGTCCAGATCTGCACGGGTTTCAGCAAAGCCGATCCGAATGGCGCGCGCATCGATTTAAAGATATGAAACGTCCGACTGATTGTTGAAGCCAAGAGAAGGTTGAGGTCGGCGCGTCCCATGTCGTACAGCGAGGCAAACATCGCAGAGGAAGCTTGTTCCAGCTTCTCGAGCGTGATTGCATTGAAATGATGTGTCGACGAGGCCGGGCGCTGCGCAAACAGGCGTCGCATTCCGAAGCCGTAGACCATCCAGGGGGAGTGATCGGACAAGCGGGCGTTTTCTACGTCCTGGAAGGAATTGCTGATCAGCTGGGCCGTTCCAAGGACGCCAGCGGCAAGCAACACTCTGTTCGCGGTTATCGGCTCGCCGTCGTGCAGGTTTATCCTCCAGACGCGTTGCGTCCGTTCCAAGGAGGCAGCCCGGGTGCCAAACACTTCCGCGCCGGTTCGATTAACTTGAGCGCGAAACGCATGTCTCATGGCCATCAGATCCGAAGCAGGACTCTCTATTGATCCAACTAACAATCGTGGCAAGCGTGCGCTATAGCCGGCGCGAGTGGCCGGCAAAAGAACGTCTGAGCCACCGGTGAAAACGAAACCCTTCTCCACCGCAGCGCATTGCGCCTCATAGGTTGCGAAGTCACCGAAGACATCACGGGGCCATGGATCGCCGCTTTCGTAGCGAAGGAATTGTTGTCCCCAGTAGTTTGCGAGACCGCCGACAATCGCTGAAGAGAGCAGCGGCTTGCGGCGGTTGGAGGCTCGGCTGTAGGCGGAAACGACGCCGGGAACCTCGTTGTTGGACACCGAAACTGCCTGAATTTTTGGATGCACGATCTCTCGAGGCGAGATCGTCGTCGAGCTGCCTGAAATCACAGCAATGGACTCCCCTCGACCGAGTCCCTGCAAGGCAGAAATAGAGGTGGGTCCCGCGCCGATCAGGACCACGTCGAAGTGCCGCCTAGGAAAGGCGGGGCCTGCTAAAACGTTCTTCGACAACCATTGCGAGACAGAACGTTTGCGCCGTGGCGCCAACCCGACAGCCATATCGGCACTGGAATTTCGCCTTGCCACGACTCTGGCTTGAGCGGTCTCTTGTACGGACGAAGACGGAACGCGAGGTGGGCGCAAGGTCTTTATCTCCTCAACTGCCACCGAAATTATAATTAAAGGATCCGCATTTAATCTATTAAATGATATTAAATACCTATCTGAACCAAGTCAACCGGCCTGGATTATCGCTTGGGATCCGAACAAGCAGCAGATATCGGTTGGATCGGCATCGGAGGGCCCTCGTGCCACCGGTCTTGATCCCGCTACGCCTGCCCGTTAAACGGGCTTGTTCGTCGGCGCCGTCGAGCCGCGGGTTTAGGTCAGGCGTTATTCTGAAAAGCCGAAATATGCGGGAATAACTTTTGCATCGTGCGCTGACCGGGTCTGTTAGGAAATTCGGCCCCCAACCGGGAAGCCTGCAAAGCCAGCGCTTAGGCAGGTCCTTCGCGTCAAGGTCTGGGCAGTTAGCTTGATGATGCCCGTATGAGGTGCATAGCAATAACAGGGGCTGGTGGGTTCATTGGGCGGGCGCTGGCCCGCCAATGTGTTGAACTTGGCCATCAGGTCATGGCGCTTGCGCGCCGACCAGTCGAGTTCGGGGAGTGGGTAAGGTGGGAAATCGGCGAGCCGCTCCCGGCGCAGTGCAGAGATGTTGACGCTGTTGTGCACTTGGCCAGCGCCGCGCTCGTCGCGCGGGAGAAGATGGATAAGGCCGTGGCTGCCGATTTAATGGGCACCAAGGTCCTGGCCGAGAGCGTGAGGACCTGTGCCGACAGGGGAGCCTTGCCGCGCTTTGTGTTCCTATCAAGCCAGTCTGCGAGCACCAAAGCGAAGAACGCCTACGGCAAAAGCAAATTCGCCATCGAAGGTAGTCTGACTGCGGCCAACGAGGTGATCGTTCGACCGGGTCTCGTATATGACGACACTGGAGGCAGCGTATTCGGGCTGTTCGAAAAACTCTCTCGTCTCCCGGTTGTGCCGATTGTGTCGAGCCGGCCCAACATTCAGCCGATCCATGTGGCGGAGTTGGTCGAATGCCTGGTAAAGATTTGTAGTGCGGCACGCTGTGCCAACCTATACCTCCTCGGCGCCCCAGAGCCGATAACGTTCGCGGGCGCAATCGAGGCGACCGCTCGCCGCTTTGGCCATTCCGCGCCGCTCGGAATTCCGGTCCCATTGGCAACCGTCCGAGCGGCCGCATGGATCATCGATAAGATACTTAGGCCGAGTCCGACGATTGGAGAGCGACTCGATGGACTGATCGCATTGCAGCCAATGGACACAGCCCCATCGCTGGCTATGCTTGATGTCCAATTGAGGAATTTCGAAGTGAGACGCCAGATCTGCGAGGAGTCGGGTCCGCCGCCCCAGCCATTCCAACTTTGATCCTGTTTCTCAGGTTTCACCCGGATCGCGGCTGACAGAGACTATCATGATGCTCGCGGCTTTTGACCGAGGTCGAGCGGGTTGACCTTCCACCAACCGAAGCTGTGACGGATCTGGCGGACCACAGCCAGGCCAGCGCCGCAGCAGTTCGCCGGCGGGCGCGGCCGTTGCACAGCCAAGACCCGAAGCGGAAGCGAGCGGGCCGAATCCGGCGGAGGTGACACCGAAGCCGATTAATAGTTCGTTCATCGTAGTTGTTAGACCGAGATTCAAGTTTTTCGTACCTAATTGCCGCGCTCCTGCGAGCTTTCGTTGCAAAACCGCGGCACAACCTGCCTCGCCTTGACTCGGATGATCAGCATGGCGACCGCGCATCCAGCGCATTGTGCAGGTGATGGCCGCGAATTGGTCAAGTCGCGGCTGCGGCTGAATGGCCTGTTGTCGTTGCCCTCAAGACCGTTGACTGTCTCTGTCGTTGTTCTTGCGATGGGGGCAGGCGGGTGCGCGCGCAATCCGGCTCACCGTGAGCTCAATCCGGTTCAGCGGGAGATAAAGGCAACCCATCTTCGCTCGCCTGCGCGTGCCCGTCCTCACGCCGAAACACCGCAACAGGTCGAATTGCGCGTTCGCCGGCCCGATCCGGCGCTGCTTGCAGCCCAGCCACCGCCCAACTGCGAACTCAAGAGAGCCGATTTCAAGACGGTCGACCCGGACGAATGGACTCGCTTGAAAACCGAGTACGAGCGGCAGTGTTATCAAGATGCCGAAAGGGCGGCACGAGACCGCCTAAGCCAGTTGCAGGCGTCCGGCAGCTGCGAGATCGAGCGCGTTCCGCGACAACGGCCCGTTCGGTAACGAACGGATAGTCGCGATAAGGATCCGAAGAGTTCAACCTTTACTGGTAGCTCGTCTGCGTGGCCTTTTATGGCTCCTTGTGGGCAATACCCCGGCCACTGCTCCAGATTCAGCCGTCTTCCCGCCATATCACGGCACGTTTTTGTCGCGAGAGCTTAATCCATCGCCGTCATTCAACGACGAATCGGCAATTGCTGAAAAAGGGAAATTTCTGAGAATTTCGTAAATACGGAGAGACATAGTGCAAACTCTCTACGAGCTACTTGGTGCGCTTGCTGACGATGACGCTGACAAGCTCAGAGCGGCATTCCGCAACGCCGCCAAGGCCAGCCATCCCGACAACAATCTGGGCGATCCCGATGCTGCGCAAAGGTTCAGACGGGTCGTCCGCGCCTATGTCATTCTCCGCGACGAACGGCAGCGAATGACCTATGACACGCTGCTGGCCGGGGCCGATCAGCAGCGAGCTCTAACTCCAAGGCGCAAGACCGTCCCAAAAATCCGAAACCTGGTTTCGGACAGCATCGCAGGTATTGCGATCGCGCTCGTATCCATCGGAGCATTCCTGCTGTTCGAAAGAGTACAAGGGATTCCCAACGTCCCAGCGCAGGTACAGCAGACATTTGTGCAAGCATCGGCACTGACCGCTGCGATGCCGACGACACCGCCATCCGATACGATCGGCCGAGCCGGCGAACGCAACAGGCCTGATCCGATGCCGGTCTCCGACGCGCCGGAAGCTGCCGACGCCGTCAGGGAGATGACCGCACCACATGCCCTGGCAGCCGCGGACAATACGGGCACCATTCCGGCAATTTCCGACGTCGAAGTGAAGGACGCCAGATACTATCGACGGAAGGGCCAGCTGGCGTATCGCAGCGGAGATTTGGCCCTTGCGCTGGTCGATTTTGATTTGGCGATCAATCTCGATCCGAATTCCTCCGACACCTATATCGACCGCGCCATTGTGTTCCGCCGGATGGGCGATCTGAAGAATGCATTTGCCGACATCAGCCAGGCCAAACGCATCGATGATCTGAAGCCTCAACAAGCAACGCCGTTGTCCGGCGACAAGTGAATCTGGGCGGGATACCGCTTTGCGAGTTGCCGAGGTCCGCTTCCGGCCGATGGAGGACGGGGCCGAGGCACGCCGACGCCCCGATTAAAGGAAAATTTACCATCAATGCGTGATTTTGCCACAGAAACGACTCAGTCGGTCCTCGGGCAAATCGCATGTTCGACAGAACGCTTGTGGTGCACTTGCAGAAGCTCGCCGTAGCCTTCCTGATTGCTGTGGCTTGTTCTTTAGTGATCTCAGATCATCTATGCGCTGCCGAGCTTCGCCTTCCTTTGAAGCCCGCGGTAGATCGACAGTCGCCTTTGTCGCCAGAGGCGTACAAACGTCGTCTCTTTGAAGAGTTCCTGAGGTTCTTGAGGCGAGAGGGTCGCTGATCGGGAGCGCTTCATCAGCGCCTGTCCTGCCTCGCTGCCGAGCTCGTTGCATCAAGCGTGCTGTCACCGTCAGGATCGGCTGCCCGGAAGCGGCGTTCCATCAAGGCGAAATGCTCGTCCTTTCGATGCAGCCGTGCGGCTAGTGGCAATTGCGGTTTCCGGCATCGGATATAGTCAGAAACGTGATGGTGGTCGGCGCGAAAATCACTGCGCCTGGGCTTGCTGGCATGCCCGCGAGATTTGGGAGTTGATCCGCGGCGTCCACAGCCAAAGGGGTGCCATTCAGCCGGACGGCAACATCCTGCAGCTTTGCCGCATCGAGCGTGTACCGCTCCGCCGCATTCGGCAGGACCAAATCGTGTGAAGTATCGCGGTCGTTGTTGATCACAAGCAGCACCACGGCGCCGCGCTTCCCCCGCTGGCAATGTGCGTATACGTGCAAACCCGGTCGTATGGGCACGCCTGAATCGAGGACCACGGTTCCCATCAGCTGCCGCCATAGCAGCGCGGCCCAGTAGTTCGGTCTTGGCATATGCGTTGCTTCATCGAGAAGGCCGTAGTCGCTTGCGGCCAGCGTGTTGTGCATCACAACCTGCACGCCTGCTTTCGCAAGCCGACCGAGCTGGTCGAGATATCTGAACGTATCGAGGAAAGTCGAGCTCCAGCGATTGCCGCCGCAAGCGCTCTCGGCAGTCTCGGTAAGCCAGATCGGCTTACCGGGCGAACCGCGGTCGCGAAGTTCTCGATAAAAAGCCAATGTCCGATCGGTGCGCGCAAGCCACTCTTCCGACAGAGCAGCTTCGGCTCCGTGCCCGCCTGCGCAACGCTCCGACAGCGCTCCGTAGTGATGGTAGGAAACAGCGTCGATGCCATGAGCCGAAGCCAGGAATAGCCTGGAGGCCAGGGGCGAGCGACCAGTTGTAGCTGGACCCAGGATCATGACCTCTGGAGCCACCAGCCGCATGAAGGCACGGAAGCGGCGGAAATCCCGGGCAAAAGCGGCGACATCATAGCCGGCAGGCGCGCCGCCGACTGACGCAATATCCGGCTCGTTCATGAACTCGGCCGCGATCATGCTGCCGCCGGCTGCGCGGGTGGCTTGGACGAGCCGCCGAGCCTGTTCGGGCCTCCAGATGCCCCGCGCGTCCCGGGTGCCGGGACTGATTGCAAAGGATGTTACGATCGGCGCATCAATGGTCAACGAAAAATCAATCACCTCGCGCCACTGGCGGCGCGTAAGCACGTCCTTGTATCCCGCCGGGGGCTCGGGTGGGACGTGGTCTGAATCAGCGAAGAACGTGGTGTTGGCCCAGGTGCCGCTGACACGCAGATAGGTCGGTGACAGTGCCGATGCAAACCTTCTTAGTCGCGCATTGGCAAGGTCGATGGGCGATCGTTTCGCCAGCAGGTCAGATTTCTCAGCAAGGGTGAGTTGCGCCGCCTTTGAAGGCATGGCGAGGCCATCTCTGGCCGAATACGGCTTCCAAAATCGCCCCCCGGTAACCTCAACCATTTCAACATTGAAAGATTGAAACCGCTCGTCGATCGTGCCGATGCGCCGCATCTCGGCCGGCGCAACGAACGTTTCGCCAGATGCATATGTCCAGCCCAAGACGAAGGAGGCAATCGCTGCCGCGAGCGCACAGGGGCGCGGATTCATCTGAACGACGAGGGGCTTCATCCAGGCCTGAGCCGGCATCTTTTCGATCTTTGTTATTCTACTCGCTTGTGCACTCTGCTTTCCAATCCGGCGATCAGAGACAGACCGGTCTTATTTATCTGGTGCCTGTGCTTCCAACCGAGGCGACGCAATTCGCCGGATATCTGGTGCCTCGGGGGCCGTGGACAACTGCCTAGCCTGGGGGTCAAACGCCGCTGGCGCTTATCCAGCCAATGAAAGCTTGAACAGCAAGAGGCGTGATCGCAAGCCCTTGCAATTGCTGCGAGTCCAGATAAACGTACCTCGTCCTAAAGGGGAACGGTCGGAATAAAGTAGCGTTCGGATAAACGTTACTCCAACCTTGGAGGAAGATGCGCAAACTATCGTTTAAGGAATTGGCGTTGCCGGTCGCATTTTGCTTCGTACTGCTAGCAACGACAGTGCTTTTGCTGGTTGTAGTCGAGTTTGCCGCGAGACTGATAAAGCCGACCAATGCCATTGCACGACCAATTTTTCCAGAGTACTCGCGGGTCAACTATAGCACGCGAGAGTTTAGTACTCTTGCAGTCGTAAATCGATTTGGCTTTCGTGGAGAAGAGGCGGAAGTTGCACCAGGTCAGATTGCAACAATCGGCGACTCTTTCACGTTTGGCTGGGGCTCAAACCTGCGGGAGACCTGGCAATACAAGCTGGAGCAACGCTTGTCCTCGACTGCGTCTCCAATGAAAGTTTACAATTTAGGTCGGCCCGGCGCAGATCCAGATGATTATCTAGAGACTGCGCGCTCTTACGTTCCATTTTTGAAACCAAGGATCGTGGTCGTATCATTGGTTCAAGGCGATGACCTCGCGCAGCTCCTGGAGAAACGCCGACTTCAGGGCGTCTCCGGTAGGTTCTTGTCATCGGCACGGTCTTTCATAAAGGATCACTTTCGCGGGGTCTTGAGCGTCATACGCGGGGGGCAGGCATCTTATCAGAAGGTTTCGGCCACGGACGGTTGGGGCGAATCAGCGCGGGAATTGATTGCGAGAAGACGGTTGCATCTTCCGGCCGATTTGGAGGAGTGGGCCGTCTCTGGCAACCTAAATCCGGGGCTAATATCGTCAGCCGCGGAAATCCCTCGTCAGCTGACCGCTCCTTATGAGACGGCCAATGTGGGGGCTTTGAAGATTCAAATTTCAACTATTTTGCAGGAAATGTCGATGATGACAAAGAAGGCCGGCGGGACGATTATTCTGTTCTCCATGCCCAACGGCCCATACTTTCGAACTCGCTTCAGAGACACCTTCCACCGCTTGGGTTTTGATGTGCCAAATTTGGATTATTGCGACATGGAGCATTTTGTCGCCGATATCAGCCACGACTTGGGTATTCGGTATATTGTGCCCACCAGGAAGCTTCGCCAAAATAGCAATCTTAGTGAGTTGTGGTATCCGTTTGATGGGCACTTGACTGAAAAAGGCAATGAAGTTGTGGCGGAATTTATTTTTGAGGCGCTAACCCATCCTGACCAATACGCTGGGAGCCACGACGACGTTTGCGAATAGGCGTTTTCGTCGTCATGCGGGGGTAACCGCGACGATGCCGCCGCGGGCACCGGCACCTTCTCGCCATTCTTTCGGTTTGTCCGACATTCCTCAATCTCGGAGTTCAGCTTGATGCGAGCGCAATTGCGGTTGCAGCCGCGAACGCGATGCGGGCGTATCAACTCGATTGGCGAGGTCATGACGACGTAACGTAGATACCCGTCGTTCCGGGGACCGGAGGACCCGTTTGGGTCATTGCTCTGCCATCTTACTTCAGGCATCAAACTGACACAGGTTCGCCGCGCTGTAGGTCCTATTTTCGCCGTTAGCATGGCCTACCGGTGCCGTGCGTCCTCGTCATCGATTCGCACGCATCGATGACGAGGGCGGGAGTATGGAGTATGAAGGGGCATCCTGACATCTGGCGCTGACGGTCTCCAAGATGCCGTCCGAGTCGTCGTGGCCTGGGGGCGGTCCAATGCCACAGTTCCGTTATCGAGCCATCACCAGCGCAGGTGAGATTATCGTCGGCGAAGTCGACGCATCATCGCGCGAGGAGGTGATGCGGCGCATCGAGTATCTGGGACACCTGGCGATTGATGCCGAGGTAGCGGCAACGGGTATCCTGACCCGCAGCCACCGGCGCGGCGGAAAGCTGCCGGGATCTCGCGACGTTTCCATTTTTCTGCGCCAGCTCGCACTTCTGATCGGCGCCGGATTGACGCTCGAAGCGGCGCTCCAAACGCTCAGCGGAGACGCCAGCAAGGCGTTGGCGGGATTCGCGAACGGGCTGCGTGCATCAATCTCGGCCG
>Ga0081540_1000261_pt1 | contig 55660 bp, 53 predicted proteins | sample TabmetS2T1R1_FD_71024 | JGI IMG/M metagenome (GOLD analysis project Ga0081540, IMG submission 71024) | Tabebuia heterophylla rhizosphere microbial communities from the University of Puerto Rico - S2T1R1 | ecosystem: Host-associated > Plants > Roots > Rhizosphere ...
CTCACGATCCGCGCCGATCGAGGCGACACCATTTCCCGCCCGCGTGACCGCCGATGGTCTGTCCGCCCCGCGCCTACCGCGGTTTGGCAGCCTGGTAGCGCCTGGTTGCCAAGGGCACGAACACGGCGAGAAGGAGCAGTGACCAGCCGATGGTCGCCGCGACCGGATGCTGAAGTGGCCAGCTCGCGTGCGCGGCCGCGGCCGCCGGATTACCGAACAGCTCTCGGCAGGCCGCGACGAGCGCGCTCACCGGATTCCAGTCCGCGATCGCCTGCAGCCAGCCCGGCATTCCCGCGGTTGGCACGAAGCTGTTGGAGATCATGGTGATGGGGAAGACCAGCGGGACGACCGAGTCCACGGTCTCCGGCCGCATGCTCAGGCCCATGAACATCCCACCCCAGCTCAGCGAGTACCGCAGCAACGTCACCAGCCCGAACGCGGCGGCAGCGCTAGCGATCCCGTCTCGCGCCCGCCATCCGACAAGCAGGCCGATCGCGGCCATGATCGCCAAACCGATGGTTCCCGCGAGGAGATCGGCGAGGGTGCGGCCGAACGGAACCGCCGACCGTGCCATGGGCATGGACCGGAACCGGTCCACGACACCCTCGGCGACGTCCTTGGAGACCATCAGCGCGCTCGGCAGCAAGCCGAGGACGGCGGTCATCGCGAACAGGCCCGGTATCAGGTACTCGCGGTAGCTGCCCCCGCCCGGCACCTCGATCGCGCTGCCGAACACGTAGCCGAACAGGACCACCATCACGGCGGGGAAGACGAGGGCGCCGATCAGCTGGCCGGGCCCGTACCGGATATGGCCGAGCTCTCGCCGGGTGACCGTCCAGCCGTCCCGCAATGTCCAGCGGAGCCTGCCGAGCCACGTCCGCGGCGGGCCCGGGATTTCGAGGACGGACATCAGGCCGCCTCCTCCTGCCGCCGGCTGGCGCGTGCGGGGGCCTGATCCGCGGCGTCAGACGCGGATGCGGTACGGCCGGTCAGCCGCAGGAAGACGTCGTCGAGCGTCGGCCGGCGCAAGCCGATGTCCTCGGTGAGAATCCCGGCTCTGTCAAGCTCGCGCAGCGTGGTCACGACCGCCGCCGACCCGCCCTGGACCGGGGCGGTGATCCGCCGCGCGGCGTGCGATACGTGCGGTCGGGCGGAGGTCACGCTGCCCATCACCGAGGCCGCCGTGGCGACCGCGTCGGCGTCGCTCACCACGACCTCAAGCCTGTCCCCGCCGATCTGGGTCTTGAGCTGTGCGGAGGTGCCGGCGGCGATCACCCGGCCCGTGTCGATCACGGCGATGTGGTCCGCAAGCCGATCGGCCTCGTCGAGGTACTGCGTGGTCAGGACGACCGTCGTCCCGGTGGCCACCAGTTCCCGGAGGCTGGTCCACACATCGCCCCGGCTGCGCGGATCCAGTCCCGTCGTCGGCTCGTCCAGGAACAGGACGGGCGGCGCGACGATCAGGCTCGCCGCGATGTCCAGCCGCCGGCGCATCCCTCCCGAGTAGGTCTTCACGACGCGGCCCGCGGCGTCGGTCAGGCCGAACTGCTCGAGCAGCTCGTCAGCCCGCCGCCGCACCACCCGCTCGGGCAGGTGATAGAGGCGCCCAAACATCCTCAGGTTGTCGCGGCCGGGCAGCTTCTCGTCGACAGCAGCGTGCTGGCCCGCGAGCCCGATGCGGTACCGGACCTGGTCGGGATCGCGAACCACGTCGTAGCCGGCTACCCGCGCCCGCCCGGCGTCCGGCAGGGCGAGGGTGGTGAGGATCCGCACCACGGTGGTCTTGCCCGCACCGTTGGGCCCAAGCAGGCCGCATACCGTTCCCGCGGCCACGGTCAGATCGATGCCGCGCAGTGCGTGCGTCTGCCCGTACTGCTTGTGCAGCCCGTCGGCCTGGACTGCCGCTTCAGTCATCGCTGCCTCCTCAGCATTACTGGGTACATCGTACGCTAAGCGTACACTGTACCCATCGCGTACGATGTGCGCAATACCTTGGCACCGTGGGTTGAAGGAGGCGCGTTATGACGGAGCGAGGCCCAGCCGGCCACACGCCCGTCAACCGGGAGGCCGGCGTGGCCCCTCACGAGGCCGCTGCGGGCGGCCGGGATGCCGCCGCCGGCACGGTGATCTGGGAGCGTGTCGGCCGCGCGTCTCGCGGGCCGCACCCGTCCCTGACCCACGAGCGGATAGCGCGCTCCGCGATCGCGATCGCGGACGACGAGGGCATCGAGTCGGTGTCAATGCGCAGGGTCGCCGCGCAACTGGGAGCCGGCACGATGTCGCTCTACCGCTACGTGGACGGCAAGGAGGACCTCATCGACCTGATGATCGACGAGGTATACGGAGAGGCCCAGTGCGAGCCTCACTCGGGAAACTGGCGCGCCGACCTCGCGCGGATCGCGAGCGACATACGGAGAGTCACCTTGCGCCATCCCTGGCTGGCGAGCGTGCTGTACCCCACCGCCCGTCCGACGTTCGGCCCCAACCTGCTACGGGTCATCGAGCACGCCCTCGCCGCCGTCGACGGCATCGGCCTCGACATCGACGGCATGCTCGACATGTGGATGACCGTCAACGACTTTGTGCAGGGTTATGTCATGGCCGAGCTCGCCGAGCGGGAGGCAACGCGCCGAACGAACCTGACGCAGGCCCAGTGGCGCGCGCGGATCACGCCCTACGTTCGCCGCATCGTCGAGTCGGGCCGTTACCCACTGTTCACGCGGGTCGTGCTGGACGCGGAGGATTTCCCTGACCCGGACGTGACGTTCGAACGCCGGCTCGGCTATGTGCTCGAGGGCCTTGCCGCGACCCGGGCGCAGCGCTGAGCCGGCGCCTCAGTCGCCGCCGTTCTCGTTCCCGTTGCCGTTCCCATTCCCATTCCCGTTGCCGTGGCCGCCGCCGTGTCCGTGGCCGGGCTGCGCCACCGCGGTCACCAAGACGGTGCTCCCGGCCAGCAGCTGCCCGGTGGGCTGGACGGACACGACGGTGCCGGGGCGGGCCTGGTCGCTCTTCGTCCAGGCCACCCGGGGCCGCAGGCCGAGCAGGCGCAACTGCCGGCTTACCGCGCTGAGCGGCTGGCCCACGAGCCGGCCGTCGTTCACCGTGACGGTACGGGGAGCCGGGGCGCTGGATGATGCCCGGGCGGCAGGCGACTGCGCCGGGTGTGACGGCGATGCTCCACCGAGCGCGGATGCCAGCAGCCAGCCGGCCAGGCCGGCGATCGCCGCAACCGCGGCCAGGGCCAGGGCCACGCCCCGGCCGGGCCATGACCTGGTGCGCGGGCGCCGCCCGTGGGTGGGCGGGAGGCCCTCGGCGACATCCGGCGGTATGGCGTGGACCAACGTCGCCGGCTGTGCATCCACGGCAGCGGCGGCCGGCGGGATCTGGTCAGCGCCCGGCCGAACGGTGCCGCCTGCTGTGGTGTCCCGAACGCGCGCGGCCCGCTCCGCGACCGCCGCGGCGCTGGCGGGGCGCGCGGCTGGGTCCTTGGCGGTCAGCGCGGCGACCAGCGCAGCCACGCCGGAGGGCATGCCGGGAGGCAGCGGCGGCAGCGCCCGGGTCCGGTGGGCGGCGGCGATCTCCAGCGGGGACCCGCTGAACGGGATGGTGCCGACCAGGCATTCGTAGGCGACCACGCCCAGGGAGTACAGGTCGCTGGCCGGGGTGGCCTTTGCGCCCGCGGCACGTTCGGGTGCCAGGTAGGCGGGCGTCCCTACCAGCGTCCCGGTCCATGTCAGCGGCGCGGATCCTGCCGCGTGGGCGATCCCGAAGTCGGTGATCTTCACCTGGCCATCGGGGCCCAGCAGCAGGTTGGCCGACTTGATGTCCCGGTGAACCAGGCCAGCCTCGTGCGCCGCGGCCAGACCCGCTGCGGCCTGGGCAACCACATCCATGGCGTGCGCGGGATCCAGCGGCCCGCCGGTCAGCACCCGGGCCAGCGATGGCCCGTCGACCAGCTCCATCACCAGATATGGCGATTCGGGCCAGTCGGCGTCGCCGTAGTCGTACACCTGGGCGATCCCCGGGTGTGACAACGAGCCGGCGTGCCGGGCTTCCGCCCGGAACCGCGCCAGAATCTCGGGGTGCTGGGTGTATTCGGATCGCAGCAGTTTGACCGCCACCGCCCGGCCCAGGACAAGATCGGTTGCCCGCCACACCTCGCCGACGGCGCCGGCCGCGATGGGGGCTTCCAGCCGGTACCGGCCCGCGAGCATCTCGATGGTGTCGGACACAACGATCAAACCTATCCTTCGCTGGCACGCGGCGTGAGGCCGCCGATCAGGTCGCTGGTCTGTGCCGTGAAATCCTCTGCCGAGCCGTCAGCCCATGGCGTGACGCCGTACGGAAGGTCGCGGCTGACCGGGCGCCCGCCGGCCGGTTTGGACCCGGCCCCATGGCAAATCGCGGGGACCCAGCCTCGGGGTGGGCCGGGGCCCCGCACGGGGAAACACCCATTACCGGCTAAACGCCCGCCGCGCGGGACCCGTTACAGCGGGCGAGGGCGGACTACTACGCCGCGCTCTGCCTGGCCGGCACCCTGTACTGGCTCAACACCGGCTTTGGCAACGCGGCCCAGTCCTTCCATGAACACTCGTGTCATGCGCTGATTGAAGCTCGGTTGCTCGCCGCGGACCGGCTGGCAGATGAGGGCGACGGTGATGAGGATTTCCCGGGCCGTAATGTCGTCGCGCGCGTACCCGTCGTCTACCGCTCGTTTGAGGAGCGTGTGGAGAGCCGGTTCGAGCTGCTCCAGGAGGTGCTGCGGGAGGTCATCGTAGGCCGGGTCGCCGGAGTGCAGCGCCGAGGCGAGCCCGCGTTTGGTGCCGACGAAGTCCGTGAAGCGCTCGATCCAGCCCATGAGCGCTTCCCACGGGGTGAGCGTGGTCGCGAGCTCTTCCGCACTTTTGACGCACTCGTCGATCTCGTGCTGCAGCACGGCGACGATGAGGTCGGATCGGCGGGGGAAGTGCCGGTAGAGCGTTCCAACGCCCACTCCCGCAAGATCCGTGATCTCCTTCGCGGGCGCGTCCACACCGCTGCCTGCGAACACGGTCTTTGCGGCCTCCACCAGGGCGGCGACATTCCGCCTTGCGTCAGAGCGCTGACGCCGAGACGGGCCGGTACCGCGCCCCGCCGCCGGAGCCGCAGCCCTGACCGGCTCGGGTGCCATGATCCTCCTGTTGCTAACCGGAAAGCGATTCCGTATAGTTCCGGAAAGAGCTTCCGCTTAGCGGCAGTGTACGCCTGGCGGAGGTGCCTGCACACCTCGCGCTCACGTCTGGAGAACCCTCATGCGGTACCGAAACCTTGGCCGGACAGGCATCAAGGTCAGCCCCTACGCGCTCGGCGCGCTCATGCTCGCCACCCAGGCCGGCAACCCCGACCCCGAGGACTCGATCCGGATCATCCACAAGGCGCTCGACGCAGGCATCAACCTCGTCGACACCGCGGACGCGTACGGAGACTCGGAGGAGGTTGTCGGCCGGGCGCTTAAGGGCCGGCGTGACAACGTGGTCCTCACGACGAAGGTCAGCCGGCCCATGGGCACCGATCCGAACCAGCAGGGTGCCTCCCGGCGGTGGATCATCACAGCGGTCGAGAACTCGCTGCGCCGCCTTCAGACCGACCACATCGACGTGTATCAGATCCACCGCCCCGATCCCGACACGGACATCGAGGAGACACTGTCCGCGCTGACAGACCTCGTCCGCAGCGGCAAGATCCGCGCGTTCGGAACCTCGACGATGCCGGCATCGAACCTCGTGGAGGCGCACTGGGCGGCGGAACGGCGCGGCCTGGAGAAGTTCCGCACCGAGCAGCCGCCGTACTCGATCCTCAACCGCAGCATCGAGCGTGAGGTCCTTCCGGTCGCGCAGCAGTACGGCATGGGCATTCTTGCCTGGGGACCACTCGGTCAGGGCATGCTCACCGGCCGGGTCCGTCGCGGGCAGGACAACGACGTCACCCGCGCGAAATTCTTCACGGCGTTCAGTGATGAGCGGCGCCTGGACGCCGTGGAGCGGTTGATCCCGCTCGCCGAAGAAGCGGGTCTGTCGATGCCCCACCTCGCGATGGCGTTCGCGATCTCGCACCCGGGTGTCACGAGCGCACTGCTCGGTGCCCGCACCGTGGAGCAACTCGACGACCTTCTTGCGGGTGTCGACGTCGTCCTCTCCGACGATGTCCTCGACCGGATCGATGAGATCGTCCCGCCCGGAACCGACATCGGCACCCTCGACCAGGCATACGTGCCGCCAGCGATCCAGCAGACGGGACTGCGCCGCCGCCCGCTCAGCGAGCGCTCCGCCGCCTGAGAAAGGCGCCTTCGCGGCCGCGTTCCCCGCCGCCGCCACCTGGCGCTGGTCCACCGGAGAAGGCCCGCCCCTTTCGGCTGCGGGAACAGCGGCCCGGTCACCGCCCACGCCGCGCCCGAGATCAGATCACTCGACACGACACCAAGATTCGCCCAACCCGCACCGGCGAGCCTTGGCAAGGCTCCCCTAAGCCTGCGGCGCGTCCTGTGCCACTCCTACCGGAACGGGCAGCGTGCCGGTGATGGTGGTGCCATGCCCGGGCTGGGAGCGGAGGTGGAGGGTGCCGCCGGCGGCGGCGAGCCGGTCGGCCATGCCCTGCAGGCCGGTGCCGCCGGTGATGTGGGTGGTGTCGAAGCCGTCGCCGTCGTCGGTGACGGTGAACGCGAGCTGGCCGCCGGGGCTGGACAGGGCGATGGTGGCGTGGGAGGCGCGGGCGTATTTGGCGGTGTTTTGCAGGGCCTCCAGGACGCAGAAGTAGACGGCGGCTTCGGCGTCGCGCGGGTAGCGCCCGATGCCGTCGGCATCGATGTGGACGGGCAGCGGGGCGCGGGTGGCCTGCGCTTGGAGCGCGGCGGGCAGGCCCTGGTCGGCGAGCAGCGGCGGGTAGATGCCGCGGGCCAGTGCGCGCAGGTCCTCCAGGGCCGCGCGCAGCCCGCCGCGGAGCTCGCCGGCCAGCTGTTTGACTTCGGCGGGGTCGGCGGAAGCGGCCTCGAGCAGGGTGAGCTGGATGGTGAGCGCGACGAGTTGCTGCTGGGCGCCGTCGTGCAGGTTGCGCTCGATCTTGTGCCGCTCGGCATCTTGGGCCCGCACCAGGCGCCGGCGTGAGGCACGCAGGTCGTCGATGGTGGCCTGAAGCTCGGCGGTCAGCGCGGCGTTGCGGAGCACCAGCCCGGCCTGGGACGCCAGGTGCTCGAGCAGCTTGTCCTCGGCGGCCGACACCGCCTCATTCCTCGGCTTGTGCAAGCTGATCGCGCCGAGAAGCTCGCCCCGGTGACGAACCGCGATGGAGCGCGTTGCCGCGCCGAACGGCGGGAGCTGAGCGCCATCGGCCAGCGGCACGGGCGCGGGCGGGGCGGACCCGGGCGGCCATGTCACCCGCGGGCGCAGCTGCGCACCGACCCGCACCCAGACCTCGACCCGGACCGCGCCGGTCGCCCCCGCCAGGACGGTGGCCATCTTCTCCAGTGCTACGCCGGCATCCAACTGGCCCGCCATGTCCTGCGCGAAGTCCGACAGCACCTGGTAGGGCGTGGCCCGCTGCCCGTACACCACCCGGTTCGCCAGCCGCTGCGCCCGCCGCCGCAGCGGCTGGAACAACACCGCGATCGCCAGCGCCGCCGCCACGTTCAGCAGCGGGCCGCCCGCGTACCCCGCCGTCGTCCCGATCCCCACCACGATCAAGACGTAGACCGCCGTCAGCGCCGCCGACAGCAGGCCGTAGACGATCGCCCGGTTGATGATCACATCGATCTGATACAGGCCGTGCTTGAGGATCGCCACGGTGATGATCGCGGGAATCCCGAACAGCGCGATGACCGGTATCACGACAAAGGCAGCGGTCGTCACCGGGTTTGAATCGGACCCAGTGGCCGTGGAAGCCAGCAGCGCCGCAACCTGGAAGACGGCGGCCGCCACCACTGCCAGCGTGATCCACTTGATCTGCTGGCGCACCTCCCGCCCGCCCGACCGGTAGCGGACCACCAGGGACACGAAGGCCGCCGCCAGCAGCACGGTGAGAAGCACCCCCGCGCCGCTGAGGGTCCCGATCAGGACGGTGGACAGGACAGGTCCCAGTGACCTGACGCCGAGCGGATTCGCGACCGCAAGCGATTCGCCGCCAGGTGCTGGCAGCACCATCAGCCTCGGATGCACCACGAACCCGGCCAGCGCCAGCGCGGTCGCCAGCAGGGCCAGCCCCGCGAACGGGCGCCAGCGCGGCGACGGAAGCGTCCCGGACGGAAATAGCAGCAGCATGAAGCCAAGCACCGCGAAGACCGGCACGACGCTCCACTCGGCCAGCAGGCCCACCAGCTCCGGCGCCGGCAAGGTCCCAGGATGCGTGATGCCCAGAACCGCATAGGCCGAGGCGGATCCCATGATGGCCAAGCCGGCCCCTTCGCCGAGCAGGAGCCAGCCGATCACGTTGCCCGTGCGACGGACGACAAGCGCTCCGAGCGTGGCATAGAGGACCGCGGAGGGCGATGCCCACAGGTTGGTAATCCTGTCCGAGATCACCATGTCGCTGAACGCCAGGATCGTCAGCACCGCCCCGGCCAGCGATACCGCCGTGACCGAGACCCATACGGCGGCGGTGATACGCCTTGAGCGTGTCGCCGGTGCGCCGCCGGCAGCAGCCTGGCCTGTGTAACCGGGCTCTGCTGCGGGGCTCGCCTGCGCCACGACGTGGATCCCTATGGCTGGTGCCGGCGCGACCAGAAGAAGAGGTAGCCGGCGGTGCCGAGGATGAGCAGCCCATCGAGGGCGTGCAGGGCGCCGTAGACCGCGTGGTCCTCCCCAAGCCCGGCGAGCAGGCTCTGCACCAGCGAGGTCAGCACGACCAGCAGGGCCGAACCGATGATCGCGCGGACACCCGGCCGGGCGATCAGCGCGAGCACCAGGATGAGCAGCGCGATGCCGGCCATCGTGAACCCCAGGGTCCGGTGCGGCGCGAAGGCCGGGTCGCCGGCGGCCGCCAGGCCCTGATCCTCGAGGCGGAACACACCCAGGCCAGCGAGGAAGATCTGGGCCACCCCGGCCAGCAGGAAGACCAGCAGCAGCCACTGGTACCCGAGGAAAGCGCCACGGCGCAGCCCGGTGACGTGCGTGCCCGTGACGCGTTCGCCGCCGGCGACGAGCGCTTGGTTCTGTCTCATCTTGTCCCCCCTTTGCACGGTATGCGTATACAGCAAACGCTAGAACCCCGACGCCTTCACGAACACCGTGCTGCCCACCGGGATGGGGTGAGGGTGACACCCTCCGCCGGTGCGGCTGTCCTCATACTGCGCCCGCCGCCGAGCGGGTCACGCCGTTGCTTTATTCGGGCCGCCTTCCACCGGCCGTCCCGGCGCCCCACCCGGTCACGGACGCCGCGGCAGGCGCACCTCGGCGGCGGTGGCCTGGCTGATCTCGGCGGGCATGCCGAGGAATGCCGCGTAACGCTCCGCTGCCTCGTGGAAGCGCTCGCGGTCGCGCTTGGAGATCTTGCCGAACGGCGCCAGCTTGATGCTCACGGCTTCCCGGCCGGCGGCCCACCGCCAGAGCCCCACGGCCCGGCCATCGAGCACCATGATCGGGTCCAGGACGTCGCTGCGCGACAGGTCGTGGCCCCGCAGGAGAACGGCGCGATCGGTGTACCCGACCGTGTACTCGTCGAACGCCGGAAGCAGGTGGACGCCGTCCGGGGCCGTGCCGCCGGGCTGGCCGGCGCCTTGCCAGTACGTCACGCCGTCCAGTTCCTCTGCTGCGAGCGCGGGCCCGGCCAACCCGATCGCCTCCCGGGCGTCGCCCATTTTCAGGCCCGACCACCAGCCGAAGTCCCTGGCGGTCGCCGGGCCGTGGCCGGTGAAGTAGCGGGTCGCCAGCTCGGCCATGGGGTCGCCCGGCTTGCGCGGGGCCGGCGCCCACTCGTCGAGCAGCACAACGGTCTGCTGCTTGCCGTCGAGTGGGCCCAGGCAGATCAGGCCGGTCATCGACAGGTAGCCGAGGATGTGGCCGCCGCGGCCGCCGTTCGGCGAGGCCGAACAGTCGATGCCGTGCTCGGTGAGCAGGGCGTAGAGGTCCCTGCGGCGGACCCGCCGCCCGCCGCGCAGGGCCTCAGCGACGATCTCGGCGGAGCGGCCGAGGACGTCATCGGTCAGGCCGATCCGCCGATAGACGACGGCCATCTGCCCGATGCGGCGCCCGGCCAGCAGTTCGAGCATCCAGCGGGCGTCCGCGGCCGGCACGAAGTGGATCGTGCCGCGCATCGGCCAGGTTCGCAGGATCGCGCCGCGATCGATGGCGGCCTCGATCGTGCTCGCGCTCGCCTGCCTGGTCCGCAGGCCCACCGCCCACAGCGAGTGGCCGTACTCCTGCGCCTGGACCGCACCGAGATGCGCAACGACCTCGGCCGGATCCCCCGTCACGGTGGCCGCGAGACGCTGGTTGGCCAGCCGTCTCGCCAGCAGGTCTTCGGGGGTCATCGCGTCATCGTATGGCGCCCTGCCGTCACGCTGGTTGCGGGACCCTTATCTCCTGATCACGACCTTCAGGGCGTTGTGCTTTCCCGCCTCGGCGAACGTGTCGTAGGCCGCCATCATGTCGTTCAGCGCGAAGTCGTGCGTGCCGAACAGGTCGGCCGCGATCTTCCCCGACCGGACCAGTTGCAGCAGCACCGGCACGGTGGTGCCGTCGACCAGGCCGGTAGTGATCGTGACGTTCTTGATCCACAGGTCTTCCAGATGCAGCGTGGTGGGTGCCCCGTGCACGCCGATGTTGGCGATGACGCCGCCCGGCCGCACCACCCTGGTGCAGATGTCGAACGTGGCCGGCACCCCCACCGCCTCGATGGCCACGTCGGCGCCCAGCCCATCCTCGGTCAGCGCCACGACCTGCTCCTCAGCGTCCGCGTCGGCCGCGTTGATCGCGACATCGGCGCCGAAGCGGCGCGCGTGCTCGCGACGGGAGTCCGCGACTTCCAGCGCGATGATCTTGGCCGCGCCGGCCAGTGATGCGGTCTGGATCGCGGCGAGGCCGACCGGTCCGGCGCCGACGACCACGACGACGTCACCCGGCTTGACCCGGCCGTTCCTGACCCCCACCTCGTAGCCGGTCGGCAAGATGTCGGCCAGGAAGAGCACCCGCTCGTCGGTGACGCCCTCGGGCACCTTGTGCACGCTCGTCTCCGCGAACGGCACCCGGGCGTACTCGGCCTGAGTGCCGTCGATCAGGTGCCCGAATATCCAGCCGATGCCGCCGGTGGCCAGGCAGTGGCTGGGCATCGCCCGCTTGCAGTAGGCGCAGCTCCCGCAGGATGTGATCGCCGGCACGAGCACCCGGTCACCCTCAGCCAGGCTGTTCACCGCCGAGCCAACCGCCACGACCGTGCCGACCGCCTCATGGCCAAGAATGCGGCCGTCCACCACGGCGGGCACATCGCCTTTGAGGATGTGCAGGTCGGTGCCGCAGATAGTCGTCGTATCAACCTGGACGACAATGTCGGTGGGCTCTACCGGAGTGGGGTCGGGAACCGTTTCCCAGGACTTGTTACCGGGGCCGTGGTACACCAGCGCCTTCACAGAACCTCCAGACCATGACTCTCATCGCGGTGTCGCATGTAGCGGACACTAATCGGCGCGCGAGCGCGCCGGGACTCACTATGAGACGGGCTGGTGCGCGTTGCCGCGGGGGATGATGACGGTATGGAGTCGCTCACCGAGCTGCGGGACCGGCGGGCGTTCGAATGCCGCCTGACACCCGACCTGGCGCTGCAGACGCTCGGGGAGGCGGATGCGTTCCTGCGCCGCCGCGGGTTGCTGACCCGCACGGCCGACTGCGCGCTGCCGAGCCTCTACGAGGCGTGCCACGAGGATCCGTACCAGCCCGGCAGCCCGGGCTTCGCGACATGGCCGGCGACGAAGTGGCCATGGTTCGGGGAGCTCGCTGAGCGCGGCTACCTGGTCGCGGCCGTCCACCGCGGCAAGAACCTGATCGTGACCGGCGAGGTGGCGCGACTGCTCGACCCGGTCTGCCGCGCGGAGCTCGAGCGCATGCGCGCTGCCGACCGCGGCTGGGCCCGGCTGCTGGATCATCTCGCAGCGGCGGGACCGTCCAGCGTCGACGATCTGCGCACCGAGCTCGGGCTGAAGCGGCAGGAGCTGAGGTCGCTGCGGGCACCGCTGGAGCGGTGCGGCGCGATCGTCTCGCGGTCGCTGGAGATGACCGCCGGGCGGGGTCACATGCATTCGAGCGAGCTGGCGCGCTGGGACCAGGCCTACCCCGCCAGCGGCGAGACGGGCGTGGGCCCCGCCAGCGCGCTCAAGGACCTGGTCGTCGCCGGCGTGCACGCGGCGGTTGTCGCACCCGAGCCCGAGCTTCGGCGCTGGTTCTCCTGGCAGTGGTACTGGACCGACACGCTCGTCGGCGACCTCGTCCGCGAGGGTCGGCTGCGGAGCGTGGACGGTCACGTCACGGCGGCCTGACCGGCCGCGAGCGAACCTGCGACGAGGCGCAGATGTTAATGCTGCGTTCGTCTTCACTGAACCCAGCGCTCGTCGGCATGCGTGATAGTGGTGCCGCCTACCCCACGGCATCTAGCGGGGAAACCGTCGTGAGGGACTTTCGATGTGCAATCAAAACGAATGGATCGTGCGTGAGGCATTCCTGGCCTACGACCGTGGCGACGTCGCGCGGATGATGGACTTCGTGGACCCGGACGTGGACTGGACCTACATAGACCCGGGCCCGGAGGGCCCGCGCCCACGGACCTGCCACGGCCGCGGGGAGCTGGCGGAGGCGCTGCACCATCAGGCCAGCCTGGGGCTGCGGGCCGAGCTCGAGGAGGTCATCGCCGCCGGCGACCGGGTGATGCTGGTGGTGCGGACGCTGGGGATCGACGACTACGGGCACCGGCCGTCCGATGAGCGGACCTATGACATCGCCACGGTCCGGGACGGGCTGATCACCGGGCTGCGCGCCTGCCGCGACCGCAGCGAGGCGCGGTCACTCACCGGCATCGGCTGACTCGGTGATTGTGCGGCGGGCCTAGCTCCAAGTCCCGGGAGCGTGCCCACTTGCACAACCTCCGAACTTCTGTAAATATTTACTGTATGAGCGACAGCAAGACGGCCCTGCTGGCCGCGGCGGCCGAACAGTTCGCCAAGTACGGCCCGAGGGGCACGCGGGTGCAGGACATCGTGAACGCGGCGGGGATCAACGAGCGCATGATCTACCACCACTTCGGCAGCAAGGACGGCCTGTACGCGGCGGTCATGACGGACCAGCGCTACCGGGTGGGCGAGGCCTGGCTGCCGACGGTGGAGAAGGCCGTGACCATGGATCCCTACCCCGGGATGCAGCTGGCGCTGGGCGGCTTGTTCGATGCTTTCCTCGCCCGGCCCCAGGCGGCCGCCCTGTTCGCGCACGAGGCCCTCGGCGACGCCCCGATGGCCGTGCCCGCCGGCGCCGGCGAGTTCCTGGAACCTGTGCGCCTCCTGTACGAGCGCGGCCAGGCTGACGGCGTCTTCGCGGCGGACGTGCCGTTCGCGGTCGCCTACGCCACCGCCGTCTGCGCCCTGATCGCCGTGAGCCTGTTCGGACGGCGCTTCGCCGCAGTGCTCAATACCGGGCTGGATGACGACCCGGCCCGGTTCCGGGACCAGGTCGTCCGCCAGCTTCTCGACGGCATGACCGGCTGAGCCAGCCGCCGCCACCACCCAGCCACCCACGCACGTCGCAGGCAAGCTCCGTCCCGTCGGATGACCTATCGCAGTAAATATTTACAGAAGGAGTCACAGGCATGAGCGACCAGACCGAGACGAGCGACCGGACCCAGATCAGCGGCCGGACCGAGACGGCCTCCCCGATCACGCGACCGGACAGCAGCGCGGCCGCCCGCGCGGCGCCCCCGCTGCTCAAGATCATCGCCGTGGTGATGCTCGGCGCGCTGATGATGCAGCTGGACATGACCATGACCACGATCGCGGCCAGGACCCTGGTGGCCGACTTCCACTCCACGCTGGCCACCATCCAGTGGGTCACCACCGGCTACCTGCTCGCGATGGCCTCAACGATCCCGCTGGCCGGGTGGGCGCTGGAGCGGTTCGGCGCCCGCGCGGCGTGGATCACCTCGATCGCCGTCTTCCTGGCCGGGTCTGTGCTGTGCGGGCTGGCCTGGTCGCCGGGCAGCCTGATCGTCTTCCGGGTGTTGCAGGGCCTCGGGGCCGGCGTGGTCATGCCGGTCGGCCAGGCGGTGCTGGTCCGTGCCGCGCCGCCCGACAAGTTCGGCCGGGTGATGGCCACCCTGGGCGTGCCGGCCATGGTGGGCCCGGTGCTCGGGCCCGTCCTCGGCGGGGTCCTTGTCACCAGCCTGAGCTGGCACTGGATCTTCTACATCAACGTCCCGATCTGCCTGGCCGCGCTCGCACTGTCACGCCGCGCCCTGCCGTCCGCCACCGCACCCGGCCGCTCACCCCTCGACTGGACCGGCCTCGTGCTGCTGTCACCGGGCTGCGCAGCGATCGTCTTCGGCCTGGCCCAGAGCAGCCGATACAACGGGTTCGCCAACGCTCACGTGCTCATCCCGATGGCCATCGGCGCTGCGCTGCTCGCCGCGTTCTGCGTCAACGCGGTGCGGAGCCCGCACCCGCTCATCGACCTGCGGCTGTTCGCCAGGCGGGCCTTCGCCTCGGCGTCGGCGTCGATGTTCGCGGCCGGTTTCGTGCTCTTCGGCGCGATGGGGGCACTCCCGCTGTTCTACCAGCTCGCCCGCGGCGACACCGCACAGCACGCTGGCCTGCTCCTCATTCCCCTGGGCCTTGGCATGGGCCTGTCGCTGGCCATCGCGGGCCGGCTGTCAGACAAGGTCGCGCCGCGCACGATGGCCCTGGCCGGGCTGCTGGCCACCGCCCTCGGGACCTGTGCCTATACGCAGCTGTCGGTGGGTACCAGCGACCTGCTGCTCGGCGCGGCCCAGGTCTGCAGCGGCATCGGTATCGGCGGCATCATCGTGCCGATCATGTCCGCCGCGTTCCGCGGGCTGGACCCTGCCGCGGTGCCCCGGGCCTCCTCCAGCATCCGGATCATGCAGCAGCTCGGCGGCTCGTTCGGCAGCGCCGTCCTGTTCATCGTCCTCCAGCACCAGCTCGCCTCCCACGCACCCACCGCCGCCGGGATCACCGCGGCTTTCGGCGCCACCTTCTGGTGGGTCCTGGCATTCGCCGGCGCGACGCTGATCCCGGTCCTGTTCCTCCCCGGCCGCGCCGGAGAATGATCGAACCTGTCGATAGCCTGGCGTTGGTGACATGCCCCCCGGGCATTGCGCCACCAGGCTCGCGGGCCACCGCGGCTCAGCGACCGACCGGGCATGCGGTCCGGGCCGTGGTTCCGCCACCGGCCTGGCCCGCCGGGACGTTGTGTCTCCCACCGACGATGCCCACCCCGCAACCAGGCAGGAGAGGTGAGGACGATGTCAGACAATGGCACGAGGCGTGGTCGCTGGATTCTCTTCGCGGTGGCGGGCGCGGCGTTGGCGGCCGTGGCCGCGGCCCGGCTGAGGACCCGTCAGGGTTCGGGCCAGGCGGACGCGCCGGCCGAGGTCGGCTTCATGCGGGCCATCCACGCGGCGCTGCGCCGCGACCTGTCCCGGCTGCGGGACGCGGCCGCGAAGATCGACGGCCCGGCGGGGGCGCCGGCGACCGTGCTGGCCGGCTGGGACGCCTTCCGGGCCGAGCTCGACAACCACCACCAGGCGGAGGACGACGACCTGTGGCCCGTGCTCCGGCGGGAGCTGTCCGATCCGGGCGACCTGGCGTCGGTCGACGCCATGGTGGAAGAGCACCAGCACATCGATCCCGCCCTCGAGGGCGTGGACGCGGCGCTGCGCGGCGGGGGCGAGCTCGTGGCACCCGTCGAGCACCTGTCAACCATCGTGCTCGATCACCTGGCGCACGAGGAGCGCGACGTGCTTCCGCTCATCGAGAAGCACATGACCCGCGCGCAGTGGCGCGCGTTCATGGTCAAGGAACGGAACAAGCGTCCGCCGCGGGAGAGGCCGGAGTTCCTGACCTGGGTCCTCGACGATGCCGGCGAGCAGGACGCGGCGGCGGTCCTCACCGAGCTACCGCCGCCGGCCCGGCTGGTCTACCGCCTGGTCCTCCGGCCCCGCTATGACGCGCAGCACCGGTGGCAGATCCCGGGTACCACGGCGCCCGCGGGCGACGGCTGACGCCGTGGAGCTGAGCCCGTTCCGGATCGAGCGCTACTACGCCCAGTACGAACACACCACGCGGTTCATGCTCTCGAGCAGCGACTGCCAATCACGGACGATCGCGGCGCTGCTCGAGCTCGAACCCGGCGCGCACGAGCGGCTGCTCGAGTGCTGGTGCGGGTACACCGAGCCGCCCGGCGCGCCCGAGCTCCGCCAGGCGATCGCGTCGCTGTATGAACGGGCCGGCGCCGAGGAGGTGATCGCCACCTCGTGCGCCGAGGAGGGCATCTTCCTGCTGTATCACGCCGTGCTCCGGCCCGGCGACCACGCGATCGTCGAGACGCCCTGCTACGAGTCGGCGCTCCAGGTCGCGCGCAGCACGGGCGCCGAGGTGAGCCAGTGGCGGCGCCGGTACGAGGACGGATGGGCTCATGATCTCGATGCCCTCGAGCGCCTGATCCGTCCCGAGACCCGGATGCTCTATCTCAACCAGCCGCACAACCCCACCGGCACGCTGATGGCGCGGCCGGTCTTCGAGCACGTCATCGGGCTTGCACGCGATCACGGGCTCGTTCTGTTCAGCGACGAGGTCTACCGCGAGCTCGAGCATGATCATGCCGAACGGCTGCCGCCAGCGTGCGACGAGTACGAGCGGGCCGTGTCGCTCGGCAGCATCTCCAAGAGCTACGGCCTGCCGGGGCTGCGGATCGGCTGGATCGCCACCCGGGACGCTGGCCTGCGCGACGCCGTTGCCGCGCTGAAGGACTACACGACTATCTGCTCGAGCGCGCCGAGCGAGTTCCTGACCGCGCTGGCGCTGCGGAACCGCCGGGTTCTCCTGGACCGCAACCTCGCGATCGTGCGGCGTAATCTGCCCCTCCTCGACGGCTTCTTCGAGCGGCACGCCGAAACCTTCGCGTGGGTACGCCCGACGGCGAGCCCGACCGGTTTCCCGCGCGTGACCGGGATGGGCGACCTGGCCCGGTTCTGCGCGCGGCTGGCCGGGATCGGCGTCCTGCTCCTTCCCGGCTCCGTCTACGACGAGCCGGACCACGTCCGCATCGGCTTCGGCCGGGCCGACATGCCCGACGCCCTCGGGCTGCTGGAGGCGAACCTCACCGCCGGCGAGTGACGCCCCACCCGCCCTCTGCCGAAGCCCGGCCGCTCGGTGCTGGGCGCCCGGTCGGCGGCCCCAGCCCGGCCGCGCCGGCTGCACCCCGTTCGCCGCCGCCGGGGCCGGCCGAGGCCACTGCTATGGTCGGAGATGGAATTGCCCGGCTCGTTCCCCCAGGCCGGTGTCACCGTACGGCGCGCTCTCGGCGCAAGTCGGCGGCGGCCAGCCGGGCAGTCGACCTGGGAGGCTTGATATGGCTCAACCGGCAGAAGGCGGCCCCGATCCGGCCGCCGCTGGCCGAAAGTCATGACCGGCACGATGACCGTGCGGGTAAGCCGACGAGAATCGTTCAATGCGGCACACCAGCTGTGTGACCCGAGCCTATCGGACGCCGAGAACGAGCGCCTTTTCGGAAAATGCGCCAACATACACGGCCACAATTACGTTCTGGAGGTCGTGGTCGTCGGCCAGGTCGACCAGGCCAGTGGGTACGTCATCGACTTGAAGGTGCTTTCGGACGTCATTTGCCGGCAGATAGTCGACGATGTGGACCATCGCCACCTGAATACCGATGTCCCGTGGCTCAAAGGGTGCATCCCGACCGCCGAGAACCTCGCCCTGGCCTTCTGGGAGCGGCTGCTCCCGGAGTTCCCGGAGGGTTCGCTGCAGTCAGTCCGCCTGTGGGAGACCGACAAGAATTGGGCCGAGGTCGGTGATCACGGCTGAGGATCCGACCAGGCTGGGCCGGGAGTTGCGGAGGCGGTACACCGCCGCGGACCTTGGCGTGCTCACCCCCGACGAGCTGAGCCGATTCGCCCCGGGCGGGGAGGGTGACCCCCAGACCGACGCCGCCTTGGCGTGGGAGCTGCTGTACCGGCTCGAACCGGAGCTCTACGACCGGCTGGTCAGCTCGGAGCGGCTCCATCCCGGTGTGCTCGGCTGGCTGCCGCATGACGCGGACAGGATCGTCGAGGTGGGCGCGGGCGCAGGGCGGCTGACGCTCGAACTCCTCGGCCGCGCGCCGGAGGTGGTGGCGGTCGAGCCGTCGGCGCCGCTGCGGCAGATCCTGACGCGGAAGCTCGGGAAGGCCGAGCACGGAAACCGCGCACGGGTGGTCCACGGTTTCTTCGACCGCCTGCCGGTCGCCAGCTGTTCCGCCGATCTGGTGGTCGCCTGCTCGGCGTTTACCCCGGACCCGGGCCATGGCGGGGAGGCCGGGCTGTCCGAGATGGAGCGGGTATGCAGGCCAGGTGGCCGCGTCGTCATCATCTGGCCCAATAGTCTCGGCTGGCTCGCCGCTCACGGCTACGAGTACGTCAGCTTCGCCGGGCAGATGTTCGTCGAGTTCGCCAGCCATCGGGAGGCCGCCGAGCTGGCGGGGATCTTCTACCCGCGCGCCGCCGCGGAGGTGCGCCGCCGTGGCCGGCGGCGGGTCCCCTACGACGTGCTGGGGATCAACCCGCCGCGCGACCTCGCCTTCAAGGTGGTGCGGCGGTGAAGATCGCGATCATCGCGCCGCTGGTGACGGCCATCAGCGAGCCGCAGCGCGGCGGTTCGCAGGCGTTCGTGTCCGATCTTGCGTGCGGCCTGGCCGGGCGTGGGCATGACGTCCACGTCTACGCCGCATCCGGGTCGGAGATACCGGGGGCCGAGATGATCGACACCGGGATCGATCCGGAGTCCCTGGCCCCCACCCTGTACCGGGCGTCCGGGCCGGGCGTGACCGACCTGGCACCGTCCGAGGCGGCGTTCGCCGGCGTGTACGCCACGGTGCGGGGGGTCCGCTACGACGTCATCCACAATCACGCCTTCGACGCGCCCGCGATCACACTCGCGACCGCGCTGGGCGCGCCGGTGGTGCACACGCTCCACCTGCCGCCGGACCAGAGGGTGGCTGCGGCGCTTCGTTCCGCAGATCGGTGGGATGAGCCGCCGTCGGTTGCCGCCGTATCGGCCTTCCAGGCGGGGGCCTGGCGGCGGGTCGTCCGGGTGGACGCGATCCTGCCGCCGCTCGTGCCCACGGCGTCGATCTCATGGTCGCGCTCGGCCGGGCGCGGCGCCGTGTTCGCGGGCCGGCTGAGTCCCGAGAAGGGGGCCGCCGAGGCGATCGACATCGCCCGCGCCGCGGGAATCCCGATCGACGTCTACGGCGACGCGTATGACGCCGGGTACGCCCGCGAGCAGATCGGCCCGCGGCGGGAACAGCCGGGCGTGGTGGTTCACCGGGCGGTGCCGCGGGAATCGCTGTGGGCGGCGCTGGCCCGCGCAGCTGTCGTGCTGTATCCCGCCCTGTGGGACGAGCCGTTTGGCATGGCCGCCGCGGAGGCGCAGGCGTGCGGGACACCCGTCGTCGGGTTCCGTCGCGGCGCGCTGGGTGAGGTGATCGCCGACGGGCTCACCGGCTTCCTGGTCCCGCCCGGCGACGTGCGGGCGGCCGTCGGCGCCGTCGGCAGGGCGGCCGGAATCTCGCGCGCGGCGTGCCGCCGCCACGCCGAGGCGCATCTGGACCTGGAACGGAGCCTGGAGGCTCACGAGCGGCTGTACCGGCGGGTAGCCGGTCACGGTGCCGGAGCGCAGGCCAGTGCCTGACCGGGGGCACTGGCTGGCCGGGCGGGTGGCCGTGGTCACGGGCGCAAGCAGGGGGATCGGCGCCGCCACCGCGGAGGCCATCGCCGAGGCCGGCGCCCGCGTCGTCCTCGGTGCCCGTGACCACGAAGCTCTGGCCGATGTCGCCGGGCGCATTCACCGGGCCGGCGGCCAGGCCACTCCGGTGCTCACCGACGTGAGCAGGGCCAGGGACGTGGAGCGCCTCTTCGCCGCCGCCGATGCGGCGGGCGGCCCCACCGCGCTGGTCTGCGCGGCCGGGGTGCTGACCTCGGTCCCCTTCGCCGAGACGAGTCTCGAAACGTGGGAGGAGACGCTCGGGGTCAACCTGACGGGCGCGTTTCTCTGCTGCCGCGCGGCGTTCACGGCCATGCGGTCGGCCGGTGAGGGGCGGATCGTCAACATCGCCTCGCTGTCCGGCGTCTACGCCACCGAGAAGTTCCCCGGCCTGGCCGCGTACAACATCTCCAAGTACGGGGTCATCGGCCTCACCGAGGCAATCGCGGTGGAGGGCAAGGGGCACGGCATCAGCGCCATCTGCGTGAGCCCGGGCGCCGTCGACACCGTGATGCTGCGCCGGGCCAACCCCGAACTCCGCCCGGGCCTGACGCCCGCCGACGTGGCGGAACTCATCGTTGCGCTGCTCGACAGCCCGCTGGCCCCGGCCAGCGGCGCGAACATCCCGCTGTTCTCCAACGCCTGATGGCGCTGGGCCGGTGGCCGGCGATCCCGCCCTCCGGGACGGCTGAACGTCACCGCGCGAGCGACCAGAGGTCCACGTGCTCGTCGGTCAGCGCGGCGCGGCCCGGCCGGGCTCGCCGGCCGGCGAGGCGCGCGCAGGCCGCCATCTCGGAGTCGTGCTCCACTTCCGGGTCGCCTCCGCGGTCGACGCCGACGGCCGCCTGCACGGCCCCGTCGAGCAGGTAGAAGCCGACAAGTCTTCGTTCCTCCAGGCTCCCCCGGACGGCGAAGTCGTCCCACTGGGTGGCGTGGCCGGCGTACTCGATCTTGTGCTCGTACTGGTCCGACCAGAACGTGTGGATGTAGTCGTACGGGGCGGCAGAGCCGAGCATCGACCTCGCCGCCGCGCCCCCCTGCTTTTCGGCGTTGTTGTAATGCTCGACGCGGACCCGGCCGAAAACCGGGTGGAGCTGGTTGGCCACGTCGCCGGCCGCGTAGACGTCGGCCGCGCTGGTCCGGCACTGCTCGTCGACCAGGATCCCGTTCTCCTGCGCGATGTCCGCCCCCGCGACGGCCGACACGTCGGGCTCGATCCCCACGCCGGCGACGGCAAAGTCGCACGCGATCCTCTCCCCGTCGCCGGTCAGCACCGCCTCCACCCGCTCGCTCCCCTCGAACGCGGCGACCTGAGCCCCGGCCAGCAGCCGGACCCCGTTCGACCGGTGCCACTCGCCGACGATCGCGCCGGCCTGTTCGCCCAGCACCCGTTCCAGCGGGATCTTCCCAGGAAAGACCGAGGTCACATGGACCCCAAGCTGCGTCAGCGAGGCCGTCACCTCGCAGCCGATGAACCCCATGCCCACGACGACCGCGCGCCGGCCCGCCGCGGCTTCGCGCTTGATCGCGTCGCACTCGGCCACGGTGCGCAGGTGGTGGATCCCGGGGAGCCCGGCCCCGGGAACCGCCAGCCGACGGTTCCGCCCTCCCGTCGCTATCAGGAGCTTCTGGTACTCCAGCTCGCGGCCCGAGTCCAGGAGCAGCCTGTGCGCCGCGGGATCAACGGACACCACGCTGGATTCGGTGATGCGCTCGATGCCGTGCGCCTCATACCAGCCGGCGGGCCGGACGTACCAGTCCTCGAGGCGTTCCTCCGATCGCAGGTACGTCTTGGACAGCGGCGGGCGGCCGAACGGGACACCGGGTTCCGGGCCGATGATCGCGACACGCCCGCCGAACCCCTCCTCGCGGAGGGCCGCGGCGGCGTTGCCCCCCGCGAAGCCGCCGCCGAGGATCACCATTGGCTTCGTGCCGCTTCCCCCGGACATGCCAGCACATTCTGCCGCAACGCCGCAGCTACCAAACGGCGGGCTCCCCCGTCCCGGCTGAAGTGACTGCGGCCGCTGTGGGCGGTTGCCAGTGTGAGCCGGGCGGAGTTGGATTGGCATGGCAGAGCACCGGACGCGGGCGAGAAGGATCATCGGTGGCGGCGGGCCGCCAGCGGGTCATCGCCGGGTGAGCGGCCGGATAACCCGTCTCTCGCGCGAGGGTGGTAGACGGTGGCCGACCGGGACGTGGACGATGCCCTGGCGCACAGCTTCCTTGCGGACCTCCCGCCGGAGCTGGTTGGCCGGCTCCGGGCGGAGGGGGAGCGGGCCGACTACCCGGCCGCCACGATCGTGTACCGGGCGAATTCGGACCCGCGGGCGGCGCTGGTCGTCGCCGGCCTGCTGCGGGTGTACCTGACCTCCCCCGAGGGCCGGCAGGTCACGGTCCGGTACGCCCGGCCCGGTGACGTGCTCGGGATCGCGGTACTGGTGGGCGGGCCGGTCGACGCCGGCGTCGAGGCGGTCGAACCGTCGAGCCTATTCCGGATCAGCTCGCGGGTGCTGACCGAGGCCGCCCGGCGGGATCCCCGGGTCTCCTGGGCCATCGCCGAGGAGCTGAACCGGCGCCTTTACGAGGTCCTGGAGCAGACCGCGGTCAACGCGTTCGGCTCCGTGCGCCAGCGCGTCGCGGCTCATCTCCTTGATCTGGCCTCCGCCCAGCGGCATCCGCGTGACCGCCTTGTGGCCCGCGTGTCGCAGCAGGAGCTCGCGGATGCGGTGGGGTCGGTCCGCGAGGTGGTGGCCCGGGTGCTGCGCGATTTCCGCGTCGCGGGAATCGTGGCGACCGCGGCGGACTCCGTCGTGATCCTCGACGGCGCCCGGCTGCACGCCGCGTCGGCGGGGCCTGCTGGCCTGTGACTTTAGTCGCCCGCCCGGCGACTGACGTCACTGACACCCGTGCGCCGGATCGGCAGCCTGGCTGTGTCAGGCCCGCTCAAGCGGGCGGCCAGCAAGGAAGGAGATCCAGCCATGAACGCTCTGACCGCAATTTCCCACACCGAGCCCGGATCGGGGGAACCGGTGCGGGCTGTGTCGGTGATCAGCACCGGGACCGTACGGATCCGCCCCGAACACGCGTACGGGTCGAGGAAGCCGCTGTACTGGTGGCTGATGACGTCGCGGCGGTGGACGCCGCCGCGGCCGATCAACGTCTACGTCATCGAGCACGCCCACGGGCTGATCCTGTTCGACACCGGGCAGGACCGCGCCTCGGTCACCGATGACACGTACTTCCCCGGCGGCCTCAGCGGCTACCTGTACGACCGCCTCGCCCGTTTCGACATCGGCGAGCAGGACACCCTCACGGCCCAGCTCGCCACGCTCGGATACGCCCCGGCGGACGTGGACACCGCCATCCTGTCCCACCTGCACGAGGACCACATCGGCGGGCTGCCGGAGCTGGCGGACGCGGACCTGCTGGTGTCGGCCGCCGAATGGGCCGAGCTGTCCAGGCCCGGTCCGGAGCTGCGCGGCTTCCTGCGCAGCCATATTCGGCTCCCGGGACTGAAGTGGCGCCAGGTCAGCCCGGAGCCCGCGGCCGATCCCGGTCTTGCGCCGTTCGCCGAGTCGCTGGACGTGATGGGCGATGGGTCGCTGATGCTGCTGCCCACCCCCGGCCACACCGCTGGCTCGATGTCACTGCTGGTCCGCCGGTCCGCCCGCCCGCCGCTGCTGCTGGCCGGGGACCTCACCTACGGCGCCGAATTGCTGCGGCGCGGACAGCTTCCCGGCGTCGGCGCCCGGCGCCGGCTGGCCGAGAGCACGCGCAAGGTCCTCGCCCTGGCAGACCAGCAGCCGGGCCTGGTCGTCCTGCCCGCCCACGACCCGACGGCCGCCGAGCGGCTGCTCGCTAGCTGACACTGGAGATCGCCATGCGAAGTTTCGACAACACGGTCACGATCGCCCGCCCCGCCGGAGAGGTCTTCGCGTTCCTCGCCGAATTCGAGAACGTGCCCCGGTGGAACTACGCGATCAAGCAGACCCGCAAGGTCTCCCCCGGGCCTGTCCGGGTGGGCACGGCCTACCGCCAGATCCGCGCGATCCCCCGAAGAAGCGAGGAGAGCTTCGAGATCACCGTCTTCGAGCCGCCCAGCCGCCTGGCCATTCACGGGCAGATCGGCCCCTTCCGCGCCACGTCCGGTTATCTGCTCGAGCCGATGGCCGACGGGACACGGCTGACCAACCACGTCGACCTCGAGCCCTCATCGGCCGTGCTGCGGCTGATCGGCCCGCTGGCGGTGCCGAACGTCAAGGCGGCGGTGGCACGCAACCTGACCGTGCTGAAAGGGCTGCTGGAAGGCCAACCCCTTCAACGTTGAACTTTCAACGTTGAAGGGATATTCTGGCACCGTGAGCGTGCAGACCACCGACGCCGTCCGGGACCGGGCCGAGGTGCTCATGGACCTGCTCGGGTACGAGGGCACGGATGCAGGCGCCGCCATCAGGAAGCTGAGTATCCGCCTCCGGCGGCTCGCCAATCACGTCCACCGCGAACTCCGCCGGGAGCTGGCCGGCAACGGCATCGAAATCTGGGAGCTAGAGGTCCTGCTGTCGCTGATCCGTGCTCCCGGCGGGCGCCTCGGCGTGGGTGACTTGCTCCGCGGCTCTCAGGTGACGGCCGGGGCGATCACCAACCGGGTGGCCCGGCTGGAAGGCAAGGGACTGGTCCGGCGCGACGTCGACTCGAGCGACCGGCGGCAGGTCGTCGTCACCCTTACCCCCGCCGGCCACCAGCACGCCGAGGGCATCCTGGCCATGAACACGATGGCGGAACGGCACCTGCTGGGACGGGCCGACCCTGCCATCATCGAGCGGATGTCCGAGGACCTCCGCACCCTGCTGCTGGCGATCGAGGGCCCTGCCACTGACGAGCATCCTTACGAGCCGTGCTACGTGGATCGTTAGGCGTGCCTGTTCCCGCTCGGAGCGAATCCGGGGTACGCCCACGGCCACGCTGCCGGCGATCAATGCCCACGCGATGTTCCGGGTTTCGCCCCGCGGTCTCTGGCCGCGGATGACATCGTGTGCGAGTCTGGGCGATATGGGCATGCCTGCAGCGATCTGCCCCCGCTGCGGTGTTCGGTTTGACTTGCCGCGCCGCCAGCGGCCCGATCCCGTCGCGCTCCGCACCGCGCGATCGCACATGGGCGTCGGTGGCGTCGTGCGCGTCCAGGTGAACGACACCGTCGTGCATCAGTGCCAGCAACGGATTGATCCGGTCACCGGCGAGAGGGCCTGGCGGCCGACCAGGACGGTGGGCGCAGACCAGCCCGCCATCTGAGGTCATCGCCAGCGGGCGCATCACGGATACCGGCCCCACGGCGGGCGGCGGCCGCCGGTGCAGGGTGTGATCCTATGGAGGCATGGCGACGGCCGGCGATTTCGTGCGCGCTGCGGAGTGGCGGCGAGTCCGCGAGTTCGCTGCCGGTGTCCCGGCCCGGGCAAGGCCGGCCGCGCTGGCCGTGGAGGGCGAGCCGGGCGCGGGCAAGTCCACCCTGTGGCGCGCCGGAGTCGAGGCCGCCACCGCCGCCGGCTGCCGCGTGCTGCGCAGCGATCCGTCGGCCAGCGAGGCTAGCTTGTCGTTCGCCGGGCTGTCTGACTTGCTGGCCGACGTGCTGCCCGGCGTGGCAGCGGACATCCCCGGCCCGCAGCGCGAGGCGCTGGAGGTGGCCCTGCTGCTGCGGCCCGGCGGCGACGAGCCGCCCACCGCCCATGCCGTCGGTCTCGCGGTGCTGGCGGCCCTGCGTTCATGCGTGCACGGCGGGCCGGTGCTCATCGCGATCGACGACGTCCAGTGGCTGGACCCGGCGAGCCTGGAAGCGCTGACGTTCGCGCTCCGCAGGCTTGCCGCCGGGCCGCTGGCCTTGCTGCTGGCGGCGCGCGCCGAGGCCCCGGCAGACCCCCTGACCGCCGGTGTGCCGCCTCCGCCGCACGGCTGGCGGGACCTGCTGGCAGCGCTGCCCACCGCGGAGGAGGTGATGCTCGGGCCGCTGGATCTCTGGCAGATCAAGGCCGTGCTGCCCGGACCGGTCACCGCCACGCAAGCCCGGCGCGTAGCCACGCAGTCACGCGGCAACCCGTTCTGGGCCAAGGAGATCATGGCGAGCCAGGGCTCCGCCGGGGCACCCGTCCCGCCACTGGCGCGCGCGCTGGCCGAGCGGCTCTCCCGCTCCCTCACCCCGCCCGCCGCGGAAGCACTGGCCGTCGTGGCGGCGGCCGGGCGGATCCAGGTGTCCCGCGCGCTCGCCATCCTGAGCAACCTCGATGACCCCGCGGCCGCTCTGGACGCGGCAGCGCTTGCCGGCGTGGTCGTCGAGGGCGATGGCAGGCTCACGGCCGCGCACCCCCTGATCGGTGCGGCGGCGGTCGAGTCCCTGCCGCCCGTCCGCCGCGTGCAGCTCTACAAGCGGCTTGCCAACGCCTCCACCGGCCCGGAGCGCTATGCGCACTTCGCCGCACTAGCCGCAGGGCCAGGGCCTGATCCCGAGGTCGCGCACGCGCTGGATGCGGCCGCCGCCGCAGCCCACGCCCGGGCGGCCAACGCCGCCGCCGGCCAGTTCGCCGCGCAGGCGGTGACGTTCACACCCGGATCTGACACCGAAGCGCTGGTGCGCCGGCGGATCCGGGCGGGCGAGCTGCTGTTCCTGGCGGGCGACGTGGGGGGGTCGCTCGCGCACCTCGACGTGCTCGACATGAACACGCTGCCGACGCCTGATCTTGAGCGTGCGCTGCCACTGCTGCTCGACATGACAGAGGTGGTGCGCGGTGCCGCCGCAGCCACCGGCATCGTCAGCTGCGCGGTCGATGCCGCCGGGGCTGACCCCCGTCGTCGCGCGCTGGTGCTGGCCTTGGCTTCCGACATCGTGTACGGCATCCCCGGCCGGCGCCGCGCCGCGGCCTGCGAGGCGATCGACCGCGCGGAGGCGGCCGGCGACGCGGCGGCTCCGGCGCTGCACCGGGCGCTCATCAACCTGGTCATCGCGAAGGTCACGTCGGCCGAGGGGCTCGATACCGGGCTGCTCGACCGCGCTGCCAATCTTGAGGCCAGCGTGCCGGGCATCCGGCTGCACGACACCGCGGACCTGCACCGCGGGCTGTGGTCTCGTATTGTCGAGGACCTGGGCACCGCACGCGCGGCGGTGCAGCGGTGCATAGCGCGCGCACGGGACGCCGGCGACGACTACGCGCTGTCTGTCTTCTTGTCCTACCTGGCGACGACCGAGGAAATGGCCGGCGACTATGCGGCCGCCGCGGCGGCACTCGAGGAAGCCGACCGGGCCGCCGCCTGGCACGACTGGCCGCCGTCGCCCTGGCATCTCGAGCCCCGCTGCGAGCTGCTGATCGCGGCCGGAAACCTGGACCAGGCGCTCAGCCTGGCTGACGAGCGCCTTCCCGACGACGAGACCCGGCCGATCCCGGCGCGCTTCATGGGTGCCTGCGTGCGCGGGAAGGTAAGCATGTGGCGCGGCGATGCCGCCGCCGCGGTCCGCCAACTCGAGCGGGCCGCGTGGTACGCAGGGCAGAACGACTGGGCCGACCCGGGGGTGCGGTACCGGCTGGATCCCCTGCTGGCCGAGGCGTACGTGATCGTCGGGCGGCCGGATGACGCGAAGCGGATCTCGGGGTGGTTGCGGGAGCTCGGCCTGCGGCAGGACCGCCCGGCGCTGATCGGCGACGCGGACCGGATCGACGCCCTGGGCTGCGCGGTGGCTGGCGACCTGGACGCGGCCGTGCAGCTCGCGCGGGCGGCGGTCGCCGCGCACGGGCGGTCTCCGCTTCGCGTGGAACTGGCGCGCAGCCTGCTCGCGCTGGGCCGGATCGAACGGCGGCGCAAGGCCCGCCAGCAGTCCCGGGCTGCCCTGCAGCGGGCGCTGAACCTGGCTGCGGAGATGGGCCATCGGCCGCTGCTCGCCCAGATCGAGCAGGAGCTGCCGCGCGCCGCGGCCGCGCGATCCGGCGCCGAGCTGACCGAGGCCGAGAAGCGCGTGGCGGACCAGGTCGCCCGCGGCGCGACCAACCGCGAGGCCGCGGCGGCGCTGTTCATCAGCGTCCGGACCGTCGAGACGCACGTCGCCTCCATCTACCGCAAGCTCGGCGTCCGCACCCGGTCAGAGCTGAGGCGCGCACTATCCGGCACATACGGTACATAACGGACCTCACCTCCTCAGTAGTTTCTACGGATACCGCCGCTGCCCCGCAGGTCAGAAATCCGTGCCCGCAGCCGATTCGCCGTGCACATCGCGTGCGTAGGGTCGAGCGGGTGAAATACGACACGATGACAGAGGACCGACTTTCGGTGGTCTTGGAGGACGGGACGGCGGCGCCCCTGAACGAGGGCAGCGCGCCCGGCGGGGCCCGGCCAGCGGGCGGCCTTCGGCCGCTGGTGCCCGCGATGCGCTGGCTCTTGTTCGCCGCGGCGGTGCTGGTCTTGCTTGCCGGGTTCCAGCTGTTTGTCTTCACCGGCCGCACCGGCACCTTTTTCGCCTGGACGATCACCAACCCGCTGGCCGCGGCGTTCCTCGGCGCCAGCTACTGGGCCGCCGTGGCCATCGAAGCGCTCGCCGGGAGACAGCGGCTGTGGGCCAACGCCCGCATCGCCGTGCCCGCGGTGCTGGTGTTCACCGTCCTCACCCTGATAGCCACCCTGACCCACCTGGACAAGTTCCACCTCGGCAGCCAGTTCGCCGCCGGGACCCGCATCATCGGCATGGCGTGGATCGCGATCTACGTCCTGGTCCCGGCGCTGATGCTGATCATCCTCGCCGTGCAGGCGCGCACTCCGGGATCGGACCCGCCGCGGTCTGCGCCGCTGCCCACGTGGATGTACGCGATGCTGGCCGTGCAGGCGATCGTCTTTCTCGGCTTCGGCGTGGCGCTGTGCGCGGCGTCCGCGCACGCGGCATCGCTGTGGCCGTGGAAACTGACCCCGCTGCTGGCCGCGGCCACCGGTGCCTGGCTGATCAGCCTCGGCGTGGCCGCCGGCCAAGCGCTGCTCGAACGCGACGCGGTCCGCCTGCGGCCCGCCGCCGTTGGGTACATCCTGCTCGCCGTGCTGCAGTTCATCGCGCTCGCGCGCTACCCGCACCAGTTCGCATGGCATTCCGCGTCGGGGGTGGTGTACCTGATCGTCCTTGCCACGATGCTGCTGACCGGCGCCGTCGGCCTGGCCCGGGGGTTGCCGAAGTATCGCCGCCGGCCTGCTCACACGCACGGCGCCTGACCCGGATAACGTCGGCGCGGCCGCGTAGCTTGATGAAGCACGCCAGCTCGCGGAGCGTCCCGCGCGACCCGATGGGAGAGGCCGGTGGCTGTCCGATTCCAGCTAGTCATCGATTGCACCGATCCGGACCGGCTTGCCCGCTTCTGGGCGGCCGCCTTGGGATATGAATTTGAGCCGCCCCCGGCCGGCTTTGCCAACTGGGATGACTACTGGCGCGACGTCGGACTGCCCGAGTCCGACCTGGGCATAGGCGAGGACCGCATCATCGATCCGGAGGGTTGCGGGCCGCGCATCTGGTTCCAGGTGGTGCCCGAGGGCAAGACCATCAAGAACCGGCTCCACCTCGATGTCCATGCCAGCGGCGGGCGGGCGGTTCCCATCGATGTTCGCAGGCAGCGGGTCGACGCCGAGGCGAAGCGGCTGTCCGATCTCGGCGCCACGATGGTCCGCGTGCTGAGCGAGGAGGGGATCGATCACTACGCGGTGGCGATGAAAGACCCGGAGGGCAACGAGTTCGACATCAACTGAGCCAGGACGGTTGTGTCAGCGACCCGGCGGTTGCGAATCGATGATGTCGGCTGCCTGCCGCAGCGCGTTGGCGATCCGGTCCCGCAGCCTCAGCTTCCCAAGCTCCGTGACCAGCTCGGAGAGCAGCTCGCGCAGCGGCGTAAGGTCAAGCACGCCCGGCTCGCCCTCGGCATTGACCACGCGTCTGGCCTTCGCGGCGTCGGTCGTCCGGCGCGCTTGGTCGGTGAGGTGGCCGACGATGGTCTCGCTGAGGCGTGGCCCATCGGTGAGCGCGGCGTCGGCGCGGCTGAGGTCGAGGTGCGGGTCGCCCGGCGTGTCGGGACTCACACTCGGCGGCTGATCCTCAGACACGGCGATCACCCCACTTCCGGAGGGCTGGGCGGCCTGACGTGCGTCACAAGCGGGAACGCGGCCCGCCGGGCCCCGATTTCCACGGCGATCACCTCTCAACTCGCGGTCCAGTTGTCCGGCATTCCACCGCTGCACGGCACCGGAGGACATCACCCCGGGTGGGTGACCAACACCGGAACCTGCCGCCGGCCCCCGTCGACGGCGATCGCGCCGGCCCTCAACCGGGGGGCCCAGCCGCGGGGGCCCGGGACTGTTTACTTCGATGAGGGTCCCGGTGGGCGTCGCCGTTCCGTTCCGGTGTCCATCGCGGTGAGGGTGGCCTGCAGGACTTCGGCCGTGCTCTGGCGGGCATGCATCTCGACCACCGCGGCTGTGTGCAGCGCGAAGACGAGTATCACGGGCGCCTGGTCGGCGAGGATGAACGGCCGTGGGCGTATGACACCGTCGCCGTAGTGGGCTGCGACGACAGCTGCGACGGCCGCGTACGCGGAGACGGTCAGGATCGCCTGCTGCGGCAGCAGAGCGGCAAGGGTCTGCCATGAAGGCTGGTGGCGGGTGATCGCCCACGCCGCGAGCACGGAGGCGATGAGCAGGACCCCCGCCATCAGGAGACGCGGGAGAGAACTGTAGACGTGAAGGGCGGTCGCGCCATACGGCCTCTGGCTCGCCAGCAGAAGGCAGGCCCACAGGGTGTGCAGCAGGACCGCATACCAGACGATCCAGGGATGCGTCCGCATCCCGGTGAATCTCGCTTTCACCCGCCGAAGGCCCGTTCGGCAGAGTACCGGGCCGTGTGCGATTCGCCTCTGGCGTCTACCGCGTTCTGAACCGCGTTCTGCAGGCTTCTAGCGTCTACCGCGCTCTGCAGGAGGTGGGCGATCAGTCCCGCCAGCTGCTCGTCCCGTGCCTCCCGCTCCTGCCGTATTTCTTCCAGCCGGGCGGCGATCCTGGCGGCTAGTTCGGTCTCGGTGAGCTGCCCGCCCGCGTGGCGCTGGTACCGCAGGCGCCAGGACCATAGCCCGCTGAAAGTCACGGCCGGGACGCCTAGCCCCAGCAGGATGAGATATACAGCATTCACATGTACCCCCCCGGGTTCATTGGTCTTTCAGCGTAAGTCGACCTCGGCGGACAAGGCAGCCCATCCCAGGCAGCGGGGAAAGCTTTTCCTACAGCGTGTTCGCGCTCGACCACGCTCCGCAGGAGCGCCTGCGAGCAACCAGCCGGCGCTGCTGGCATCGATTTCTTCGGGCGCCGCCACAGCGGGCATGCCCTTGACCATCTTGGTGGGGGAACTGGCATCGGGCATAGGTGCCCACCTCCCGGGGTTACGCGAGTGCCGGGGACCAGGCGATCTTGGGTGGGACCGTGGATGGGACTAAGCCCAGCCTGGAGCGCCGGACCGGCTGTCGCGTCAACCGATTAGGCGATATTACTGCGTGGTCACCGCATTCAGCATCATGTTCCAGAACATGCCGTGAATCGGCGCATGCCACATGAATCAGCGCATACACATGAATTAGCGCATGTCACATGAAGCGGACCCGGCTCCGGTCCGCTTTGGTGCGGGCGTCTATACGACCATGACAAATACCCGGCGCCGACTCCGCCGCCTGGCATCAGCCCGCGCACTGTCCGCCACAACACATCGCACGGGCCCGCGCGGGCCGCCACCGGTGGGCCATCGAGCGCAACTTAGCCCCGGCTGGCGGAGCGACCGGCCTCCGCCTCGGCCCGCCGCTCCACGAAACGAGCCGCCCGGGCGTCGAGCGTCTCGAGTGCTGCCGCAAGGTCTCGCCGCGCCGGGTGGCAGGGCAGGATCCGTCAGGCGGTGGCCAGGGTGGCGGGCGCGTTCCAGTCGATGTGGTAGCGGTATTGCTCGCTGGCCCGCTTGGTGCTGCCGGTCAGCTTCAGCACGACCGGCAGCAGCGCGTCCCGGAATACCCGGGCCACCGGGCCGGCGGCCTTGCTGCTGTTGACCCGTGCTGCCGCCTTGGCGATCCGCTCGACCCGGTCCCGGCGTAGCCTTTCGTACGCCGCGAACGCCTCCTCGTGTGGCAGGTCGCGCAGGCACTTCGCCAGCACGATGGCGTCTTCGATGGACAGCGACGCGCCCTGCCCGGAGCTCGGCGTGGGGGCGTGCGCCGCGTCCCCGATGACGATCATGCGGCCCTTGTACCAGGTCGGCAGGTGCGGGACCGAGTGCGTGAGGCTGGCCTTCATGATGGTGGTGTCGCTGGCTTCCACGAGCCGGACCGCGGGCCCGGCGTCGCCGGCATAGAGCTCCGCCAGCCTGCGCCGCCACGCTTCGGCGGTGATCGCCTCCACCTCGCCGCGGGCGGGTTCATCGCCGCGGGGCACGTTGCCGAACCACCAGACTTCGCCGCCCGGTGCGAGGACGTAGCCGAAGAATGCCCGCTTACCGAAGATCAGGGTGTAGCTGCCGGGCTCGGTGTCCACGGGCACGCCGCGCGTGTACCCGCCGACGTTGATCAGGCCGACGTACGTGGGTGCGGGCGCGTTCGCGTCGATGAGCGGGCGGACAGCCGAGTGGATGCCGTCGGCGCCGATCAGGACGTCACCGCTGGCTTGCGAGCCGTCCGCGAACATCGCGCGCACGCCGTCGCCCGCCTGCTCGGCGCGGGTCAGGCGCTTGCCGTGCTCGATCACGATGCCGCGGCGGGCCGCCTCGTCGTACAGCGCCCGGTGCAGATCGGCGCGCTTGAGCGTGCGGCTGGTCGTGCCGTGCGGGTACTCCAGCCCGGTGCGGACCGCGCCGAGGTTCTTGCCGGTCGCGCTGCGCAACATGATCGCCGGGGTCGGGAAGCCGGGCTCTAGCACGGGCCCGTCCGCGCCGATCGTCCGCAGCGCGCCGATCCCGTTGGACGCGATGGTCAGGAACGTCCCGGCGTCGTCGGCGGCGCTGGGATACGCCTCGTACACGGTGGCCTGAATACCGGCCCTCTGCAGCGCCATCGCGGCGACCGGGCCGCCGATCCCTGCGCCGATGACAAGGGCGGTGCGCGTCGTCGTCATGTCTACTCACTCCCTGGCCCGTAAGGGCGGTCGTGGGACCTATGTTCAGCTCTGAGTATTCAGGAAAGAATAATCAATGTCAACTAGGATTCGCGTGTCACGGTCAGGGCGCGTCGCGGCGCGTGCCGTCGCGGGTCAACCGATCCAGGGTGGCGTCCCCCGGGGGGCCGCTTCCCCGGGTACGTGCACGACCGCGTCACCGTGGCCGCAGACGACGAGCCGGGCGTCCGCCCGGGCAGACACCTGGCGTTCGGTGCCCGCCCGCAACACCGCAGTGTCGCCGGGGCCGAGCACCAGTCGTTCGGTGTCCACCGTGACCTCGGCTTCTCCCTCGAGCAGGTGCCAGATCTGCTCCGTGTTGAACACGTGGGGCGGGCCCTGCTGGCCGGCGCGCATCTCGACCAGCCACATGCTGAGCTCCGCGGTTGGGCCCTGTGACGGGGAGGCCAACGTCGTCATGAGGGCATTGGGCGTCTCGGTCCGGCGCGCACGCCCGGCGCGCACGAGGCTCATGGCCATGACCAACCTCCAGGATGATGGACAACCTTGTTGTCTATATCGTAAACCTGGCTGTCTATCCTGTCCACCATCGACCACAATGGACGGGTGCAACGACCCGGCTTCGAGCTGCCGCTGCTCCTCGCGGCCGCCTTCCGGGAGCTCATCGACGGCCTGCACGCTGAACTCGCCAAGCATGGGCACGGCGACGCGCGGCCCATTCATGGCTTCGCGCTTCAGGCCATCGGTCCCGACGGTGCCACGGTCAGCGAGCTGGGCCGCCGCCTCGGTGTCAGCAAGCAGGCCGCGGCGAAGACCGCCGCGGGGCTGGAGCGGATCGGCTACATCACCCGCCGCCCGAGCGCCCGCGACGCCCGCGCCACGGTGCTCACCAGGACGCCGCGGGGCGAGGAGATGCTGAACCTGAGCGCAGCGATCTTCGAGCGGCTTCGGCGGGACTGGGCCCGCCGTCTCGGCGCGGAGCAGGTGCGGGCGATCGAGGACGGGCTGGCGGCGGTCGTCACCAGCTCCGGTGGAGCCAAGATCGGTGATCTGCCCGGATGGCTCCGATAAGCCTCCGCCGGCCGAGTACCGCCGCGCGGAGCGCGCATCGCTGCGCCGCGATCTGGGATAGCAGCGGAACACCGCCACGCTGACCGCGGAGAGCCAGCTGTCAGGGGACCACCGTGACCGGCCACCGGCCGGCCCGAACCAGCCGGATCGCCAGCGAGCCGACAAGCCGGTGGCCTGCCTTGGCCGACGCGCCGACGACGAGGGCGTCGGCGCGGATCTCGCCGGCGACCCGGCTGATCTCGGTGAACGGGTCGCCGCGGACGGCGATGAAGGTGAGGTTGATGCCCCGGTCACGGGCCAGCTCTTCGGCCTGCCGGCCCAGGTCACCAGCGATCTGGGCGAAACCCTCCTCGCGCGCCACGGCCAGCGCCGCACCGGCGGCCGGCACCGCCGCGGCCATCGACGTCAGCGGCTCGACGTAGATGCCGACGAGGCGGGCGCGCTGCCGGCGTGCCAGCCCTCCCGCGTACGCCCCTGCGCGCAGCGAGGTGGTGGAGCCGTCGATGCCGACGAGTATCGCCGTAGGCCCGTCGGTTCCGAGCTCGAAGGCGCCTTCGTGGCCGGAGGTCACATATGAAGTATGGATCAGGAGCGGCGGCGGGTTCCTTCGAGTGCCCTGTCGAAACGGCCGCCGGGCCGTTCGTGGAATCAGTGAGAGGGTGCCACCGGGCGCCCGGCCGGACAAGCGGAGGCGAATGATGAAGTACCTGATACTGGGGATGATCAGCGAAACCGGCCAGCAGCTGCGCGGGCCCGACCTCGAGGCGTGGATGACAGAGATCATGGCGTGGTACGAGAAGCAGGGCGGCTCCGGCAAGCTCGCCGACGCCGGGCACCAGCTCGACTGGCCGGACAAGGCCAAGACGGTGCGGGCGACCGGGGTGACCGACGGCCCGTTCATGGAGGCCAAGGAGGTTCTCGGCGGCTACTCGCTGCTCGAAACCGACACGATCGATGAGGCCGTTGAGATCGCCAAGACCTGGCCCGGCATAGACCGGGGATGGGTCACGATCGAGGTCAGGCCCGTCATGGTGCAGTGAGGCCGATCGCCTCACAACGACAGGCGGCGGGCGAGCAGCTCGCGCTCGGCCGGATTGGCGGCCAGCGCGAGCGCTCGCTCGTTCGCGGAGCGGGCCTGCTCATCGTGCCCGAGTTCGTGGAGCAGTTCGGCCCGCACGGCGTGAAAAAGCCGGTAGCCGTCGAGCTCACCGGCCAGCGGCTCGACCTCGGCCAGCGCGGCCCGCGGGCCGGCCGTGAACCGGGCGGCGACCGCACGGTTGAGCTGCACGACAGGTGACGGCGAGAGCAGGTGCAGCCGGTCATACAGCAGCCGGATCTGCTGCCAGTCCGTGTGCTCGTAGTCCGGTGCCTGTCCGTGGACCGCGGCGATGGCGGCCTGGATCTGGTACGGGCCCGGGCGGTGCATCGCCATCGCGCGGGCTAGCAGCATTGCCGCCTCCGCCATGACCGAGCGATCCCAGCGCGCTCGGTCCTGGTCTTGCAGGCGGACCAGCCGTCCCCAGCCGTCGAACCGGGTGGCCGCGCGCGATTCGTGCAGCAGGAGCAGCGCCAGCAGGCCCAGCACCTCGGGTTCGCGCGGCATGAGCCGGTGCAGGAGCCTGTTCAGCGTCATCGCCTGCGCCGCGAGGTCGCGGCGGGCCGGCGTTCGCCCGGCGCTGGCCAGGTAGCCCTCGTTGAAGACCAGATAGATGACGGCGAGCACCTCATCCAGGCGGTCGCCGAGCTGATCGGGATCGGGTACGCGTACGGCGGAGCCGGTATCCCGGAGTGCTTTCCGCGCCCTTGACAGCCGCTGGGCCATCGTGGGCTCGCTGACCAGGAACGCCGCCGAGATCTCGGCCGTGGTCAGACCGCAAACGGCGCGGAGGGTGAGCGCCCCGGAGCGCTCCCGGCGGAGCCGGTCGATCGCCTTGCGCCGGGCGGTGGTGGCCAGCCAGCCTCCCGGGTTCGGCGGCACACCCTCGGCGCGCCAGTGCTCGAGGGCCTCGATGAACGCTTCCTGCACCAGTTCTTCGGCGAGACCGACGTCGCCGATCCGCGCCGCGAGCGCGGCCCGGATCCGGGTCGCCTCCTCCCGGTAGACCTGCTCGAGCTCGCCGGCGCCGTCCACACCGCCAGTCTCTCAGCAGGAACCAACGGCACCATGCGCTGAGCCTGCAGACTAAGGACGGTCCCGTAACGCTCCGGCCAGGAGGGAGCTGTCCCGATGCCTGTCGTGGTCGCGCTCGCGTCGTTCGTCAGCACGCTGCTTGGCGGCGTGGCCGCGCTGCGCATCGGTGACCGCAAGCACCTGGTCCTGGGCCTGGCGGCAGGGCTGATGCTCGGCGTCGTGCTCTTCGATTTGCTGCCCGAGGCCCTCCACGAGCAGCCGGCGTATCTGTTCGGCGTCCCGGTCGCCCTGCTCGCCACCATGGCGGGGTTCCTGGCGCTGCACGTGATCGAGCGCTCGGCGCCGGTGCACCGCGGTCACGAGGGCGAATACGCGGGCCACCAGCACCATCCGGGCGTCGGGATGCTCGCGGCCTCCGGCCTGGTCGGGCACAGCCTCGCGGATGGCTTTGCGATCGGCGCCGCCTTCCAGGCCGGCAGCACCGTGGCGGCGGTCGTCGCCATCGCGGTCATCAGCCACGACTTCGCCGACGGCTTCAACACCTACACGATCACCTCGTTGTACGGGAACAACCGCCGGCGGGCGCTGGCCCTGCTGGCCTGTGACGCCGTGGCGCCCGTCATCGGGGCAGCGATCACCCTGGCGTTCACCATCCCGCGCGACCTGCTGGGCCTGTACCTGGGATTCTTCGCCGGGGTCCTGCTCTACCTGGCCACCTCCGACATCCTCCCCGAGGCGCACACGGGCCATCCCAGCCGCCTCACGCTCGCCTTCACGATCGGCGGCGCGGGCTTCATGTGGCTGGTGATCGGGCTGGCCAGCTGACCCGCGCGCGGCGACCGCCGCCGACATCTCCGCCTTCTGCCGGTCGCTGTTCACCGACCAGATCGTGCCCGCGGGGCGGGTGGCCGGCCGATAACCCTGCGCCTGGACGAGCTGCTCGCCAGCTGAACGTGCAAGCGGTGGCCCCAGCCACGGGTCAGGGGGCGGGCGCGCGGGCGCCGCGCTCGTCCCGGACGGCGGCCACCGCCTCCCGGAGGCTGAGGCGAGAGCCGGCCACGAACGCCTCATCGAAGCGGTTCGCCCCCAGCGCTCCGCGGACCTGCGCCACGACCTCGGCCTCCTTCCGGCGGAGCGACGGCCACGCCCGCCGGCCGGCCCGCCGGCGCAGGCCATCGGCCGCCCCCGCCAGCAATGCCGCCCGCTCCGGATCGCCCTCGGCGAACGCCAGCCGGGCGAAGGCCGCCAGGCAGATCGTCACGCCGTGGGTGCCATAGGCCTCCAAGCTGAAGTCCAGCCCCTCGTCCAGCAGCGCCCGGGCGTCGTCCAGCCGGCCCTGCTCGACGGCCACGGTGCCCAGCTGCACCCGGGCACTCGCGGCGAACCAGGCGTTGTCGAACCGCTCCCCCAGGTCGCGTCCCGAGGTCAGGTGGCCGATGGCGTCGTCGTAACGGCCGGCGGCCGTTTCCAGGAAGCCGAGGGTGAAGACAGCCAGGGCCGTCCAGAACGGCTCGTCCTGGGCGCGGAGCTGCTCCAGGCTCACCGATGCCTCGCGGAGGGCGCCGTCGAAGTCGCCGGTGATGGGCGAGCTCCATGCGAGCGCCAGCCGGGATACGGCGCCGAGGTAGGGGTCGTTGATCTCGTCCAGGAGCGGTGCGAGGCGGGCACGGGCCGCCAGCGCCGTTGGGTCGTCGCCCACTTCGTTGGCGATCACCGCCGCGGTCCACATCAGCTCGGCCCGGGCCTCGACGCCGAGCGAGTCGCCCGCCGGCAGCAGCTGGCCGATCCACGAGCGAGCCTCGCTCGAATGGTCGCGCAGCATCCAGAAGGTGGCCAGCACCCGGAACAGGTGCGGCAGCGGCTCCCGGTCATGGGTGAGGTGCCAGCGCACGGCGGTGGCCAGGTTGCCCGCCTCGGCCTCCAGCCGTTCGGTCCACTCGCCCTGGCCGACGCCGCGCAGCGGCCGGTCGGCCCGTTCAGCCAGCGCCCGGTAGTACGCGGCGTGCCGGCGCTGGATCTCGGCGATGTCGGGCCTGGCCGCCAGCCGCTCGGCGACGAACTCGCGGACGGTCTCCAGCATGCGCAAGCGCGGGCCATGCTCGCCGATGTCGGCGTAGATGAGGCTATGGCGGGCCAGCGACTCGGTCAGGTCCAGTGCTCGATCCTCGTCCAGGGCGGCGACCTGCGCGGCCGCGTCGATGGTCCAGCCGCCGGTGAACACCGCCCCCGTCTCAAGCAGCGACCGCTCGGCGTCGTCGAGCAGGCCCACGCTCCAGTCCACGGTGGCCCGGAGGGTCCGCTGTCGCGCGGGCAGATCCACGGCGCCCGTCCCCAGCGCGTCCAGGGAGGCCGCCAGCCGCCGCAGCAGCGCCGCGGGATCGAGCAGCCGGGTACGCGCCGCCGCCAGCTCGATGGCCAGGGGCAGGCCCTCCAGCCGCCGGCACAGTTCCACCACCGCCGCGGCGTTGGCTCGGGTGAGAACGAAGCCGGGGCGTACCGCGCGGGCCCGGTCCACGAACAGCGCCACCGCCGGCGACGAGTCCATCAGCTCCTCCGGCGGCACTGTGGCGGGGTCGGCCGGCAGCGGCAACGGCGGTACCGGGTACTCCCGCTCGGCGCGGAGCCCCAGCGCGGCCCGGCTGGTCGCCAAGATGGCGACCCCGGGACAGCGGGCGAGCAGCTCGTCCAGGTCACCGGCAACGTCGAGCACCTGCTCCAGGTTGTCGAGGAGCAGCAGCCACCGGTCGTCGGCGAGCTGCTCGACCAGCGCCTGCAGCGCCGAATCCGTCCCTGGCATGTCGGCGCCCAGCGCCCGGCCGATGCCGCCGAGGGCCCGTTCGGGCTGGGTGACCGTATCCAGCGGGACGAACACCGTGCCCGCGGCGAAGTGGTCGCGCAGCCGCTCGGCCACGGCCACCGCCAGCCGGGTCTTGCCGATCCCACCCGGCCCGGTGAGGGTCACCAGCCGCCCACCCCGGTCACCGAGCAGGCCGGCGACCTCGTCGATGGCCTGCTCCCGGCCGATCAGAGAGGTCGTGCCGACCGGCAGTGGGCGGGTGCCGCGGCGGCGCCGGGCCCGCGAGGGCGGAGGCGTGACGGCTGCGGCCGGAGGCTGGGTGGCGGCGGCCGGAGGCTGGATGGCGGTGAACCGCTCACTCAGCAGCGTCGCGAGATCCTCGCGCACGAGCTGGCCCAGTTCGGCGGGTGTCCGGAAGTACCGGTAGGAGGCCGAGGCCTCCTGCTTGATGCCGGTCAGGAGCCTGGCCAGGCGGGGCTCACGGTCGGGCGCCGGCGTCTTGATGTACAGCAGCCGCGGCAGCGCCCGCGCCAGCCGAAGCTCGTCCTCCAGCCCCGAGATCTCCATGTCCGGGCCAACCTGCCCGTAGCGCTGCCAGTACAGCCCGACGAAGATGTCGCTTTGGGTCAGGTAGGCCCGGTACAGCTCCTGCGGCGGGTACGGCCGGGCCCCCAGCTCAAACATGACCGGCGTCAGCCTGAGCGCGGAGATGGCCCGCGCGACCGCACGCCGCTCCTCGGCCAGCTCGCCCCGCTCGCCCACCGTGGAGCTCACGAAAACCCGCAGACGCTGGTCAGGAGTCCGGATCACCACTCAACCCCGCGGTGCTCGGCGCACGATCGTCTTTCGTGAGCACGACCCTGCCAGGTCTGGATCGAGCCAGCAAGTACGGGCAACCCGCTGCCGATCTGCCCCTGCTGGTGGCGTCAGCTTGCGAAGGTCCGAGTCAGGTCGGTGGCGATCAGCTCGACCGCGTGACGGCCGGCGGACAGGACGCCGCAGAAGTTCAGGAACGCGTGCATGGTGCCGGCGTATTCGACGTGCGTCACGTCCACACCGCAGGCGTCCAGCCGCGCGGCATAGGCTCGCGCGTCGTCGCGCAGCGGATCTCTGCCGGCGCCGATCACCAAGGCCGGCGGAAGCCCGGCGACGGCGGCCGCCCGCAGCGGGGCGGCGTAGGGAGTGATCGGCTGCCCGGCCAGATACGTGCTCTCGGCCCAGCGGCCGGGCTTGATCGTCAAGAACACCCCGTCGAACTCGCGGGCGGACTGAGTGTCCTGGCCGAAGTCCAGCGAGGGATAGCACAGGACCTGGCGGGCCACGGCCGGGCCGCCTTCGTCCCGCACGAGCAGGCAGGCGCCCGCGACCAGGGCCGCTCCCGCGCTTTGGCCACCCGCCGCGACCCGCCCGTCGCCGCCGACCAGACTCCCGTGCTCGGTCAGCCAGCGGATGGCGTCATAGGTGTCGTGAAGCGCGGCGGGAAAGGAGTGCTCGGGAGCGAGCCGGTACTCAAGGGACACCACGGTCAGCCCGGCCAGGCAGGCCAGGCGCGAGCACGCGTATTCGATGTCGGACACCGATCCGCCGATGAAGCCACCGCCGTGCAGCCACAGCAGGAGCGGCCCTGGCCTACCGGCCGGGCGCGGCTGGTACACGCGCACGAGCACGGGGCCGCCGCGCAGAGGCAGGTACAGGTCCGCTGCCTGCACGGCCGGGTCGCGGCGCAGCGACAGTTCGGGATCGGGGGCCTCAGCGCGGGCCGCCAGCAGGGTTTCGTAATCGGTGATCTCTGATGTGGGGCCGATGCGGTCCAGGAGCGCCGCCGTCTCGGCTGCGAAGCCTGGTTCGCTGACGAGGAGTGTCGCCATGGAACCGACTGAAGCACCGCCGGGCCCGCGGGGCCAGCGGGCTGACGGATTCCGTCAAACGTGGCTCACCGGAGCAGCAGGGAAAGCAGGTCATCGCCGAGCGCCTCGACGGCGTCGGCGTTGAGCTGGTACTGCACGAATCGCCCGCGGCGGATCGTGCGGGCCAGCCCGGCAGCGGCCAGCGTCCGCAGATGCCGGTTGACCAGCGTCGGGTCGATGCTCCACAGTGCGGCGATCTCGCCCGCCGTCCGCGGCTCGGTCGCTATCGCCCGTGCCACCTCCAAGCGGCCGCGGTGAGCCAGGCTGCCGGCGCGGCGCAGCAACTCCGCGACGGACGGCGCCGGCGCGCCCGCTTCGGCGGGGTGGATGAGCAGCAGCGGGCGCCCTGGCACGTCGGCGACGTACAGGTGAGGCCGGATGAAGGTGCTCGCTGCCACCAGCAGGCCACGACGGGAAACGTCGTAGCGGGCATTGCGGACCTTCCCGATGCCGACCGCGTCGCCGGATCCCGCCACCGTCACCGACGGGTCCAGTCCCGCCAGGGCCGCCGCTGCCCCGCGTACCGACAGCGTGTCGGCGAAAGACCGTGCCCGGGTCGCCAGCACCGGCAAGATTCTCACCCACTCGGCCGAGAACCACTCCTGCCAGCTGCGGTCCAGAAACCGCAGGAAGTCCGCTACCGCGTCGGCCGGACGGGTGACCAGTTTCTCCACGACAGCCGCAACCGCGGGCCCGCGCGACCGGGACCAGTGCACCGCGGCTCGCGTGTCGCCGGACGGCGAGATCGGCCGCAGCAGCTGCCCAGCCAGCCGGCGCGCCGGGGTGGCCCGCAGCCCGCCGAGCCGGTCGCGGAATTCATCGCCCGGCGCCGGCGCCGTGACGAACGGCGCCGATCTGATCGCCTGTGTCGTCCACGACCACGACTCCGTCCAGCCCGCCAGTTCGGTGCTCATCACGTGACGCACGGCGGCCGCCCACTGCTCGGCACCGTGATGGCCGGGGTCACGCAGCACATGCAGGGCCGAGCCGAACTCCACCAGGCCCGACACCACCGGTGCGGGCCGGGCCGGTCCGGAGCCACCCAGGCCGACGATCGAAATCGGCATGGCCAGGCACTACACCAATCAGCAGAAGCCGGCGGGGACCGCACAGTCTAACGGCGTGTGATCAGCGCTGCCGTGTGCGCGTCACCGGCTGCTTCGTTTGGCATGTCGATCTCGTCTGGGGACCGCGGTCACCGACCGCCCGTGAGCCGCGCTGCCTGAGCTTCCAGGTAGCGGCGCTCGGGAAGGCTGGTGGTCCGGCGTGCCGCGCTCCGGTAGCTCGCGCGGGCCGCCGCGCGCTCACCCGCCATCTCCAGCAGATGCGCGCGGACGGCATCGAGGCGATGGTAGCTGGAGATGCGATCATCGCCGTCGAGCGTTCGCAGCAGCTCGAGTCCGGCCCGCGGTCCGTGCACCATCGCAACCGCGACGGCATGGTTGAGGGTGACGGTCGGGCTCGGCGAGACACGCTCGAGCAGCCCGTAGAGGGCGAGGATCTGCGGCCAGTCGGTGTCCTCCGCCCTGGCCGCTTCATCATGGACCGCCGCGATGGCCGCTTGCAGCTGGTACGGGCCGAGCGGGGTCCGGGCCAGCGCGTCGGTGACGAGCGCGACGCCCTCCTCGATGTAGCTCCGGTTCCACAGCCTTCGGTCCTGTTCTGCGAGCGGCACGAGGCCGCCGTCGGCACGTGTGCGCGCCGCGCGGCGCGCATCGGTCAGCAGCATCAGCGCCAGGAGGCCGGCCACTTCACCGTCGGTGGGCAGCAGCCGCCGCACCTCGCGTGTGAGGCGGATCGCCTCGGACGTCAGCTCGCTGCGCTGCAGGTCGGAGCCGGATGACGCCGTGTATCCCTCGTTGAAGATCAGGTAGAGCACGTGCAGGACGACCCGCAGCCGGGCGGCGCGCTCCGTCTCCGGCGGGAGGCTGAACGGCATGCCGCTGGCCCTGATGCTCTGCTTGGCGCGGCTGATGCGCTGGCCGATCGTCGCCTCCGGGACGAGGAAGGCCCGTGCGATCTCCGCCGTCGTCAGGCCGCCGACCGCGCGCAGCGTGAGCGCGAGCTGAGACGCGGGGGAGAGGGAGGGGTGCGAGGACAGGAACAGCAGGGTCAGCGTGTCGTCCTCCTCGGCCGCTCGGCGCTCGTCGCCGGGGGGCGGCGCGACGAGCTCGTCGGCGGGCACCCGTGCCGCCGCCCTCTCCTCGCGCCGCCGCCGGGCCTGTTCGCTGCGCAGCTCGTCGGCGAGGCGGCGGGCGGCGACGGTGATCAGCCAGCCCCGCGGGTTCTCCGGGATGCCCTGGTCGGGCCACTGGAGGGCCGCTGCGAGCAGTGCCTCCTGTACCGCGTCCTCGGATACGTCGAAGTTGCCGTAGCGGCGGACGAGCACGCCGAGGACCTGCGGCGCCAGCTGGCGCAGCAGGTCCTCGGTGCCGCGTGCGGCCCGCGTGGTCACATCTCGGCGCCGGCCGTGTCCATGATCGGCCTTACCTCGACCGCCCAGAGGCGGGCGGCCGGGTCGTGGGTGACGATCTCGGTGGCCCGCTCGATGCTCTCGGTGTCGAGCAGGTAATAGCCGGCCAGCTGCTCTTTAGCCTCGGCGAACGGGCCGTCGGTGACCGCCGGGAGCCCGTTTCGCACGCGCACGGTCTTGCCCGTCGAGGGGTCGGCGAGCGCGGATCCCGCGCCGATCAGTTCCCCGGACTCGGTGAACTCCTTGAGGTAGGCGTCGGCCTCGCTCATCAGCTCGTCGCGTTCGGCTTGCGACAGGGCCTCGAACGCACCTGGGTTGTTGTAGACCAGGGCGACGTACTTCATGGCTTGCTCCTTTGCCTGTGATCAGGGTCCGTCATGGAGAGGTCGGATCACACGGGAGGATTTTCGACATCACGCTCCCGAAGGGACCTGGTGCGGCCTTGCTGACTGAGTGACCGGCCCGCCGAACGGAAGTCATCGGTGGCGACGTAGCCGGGTCAAGCCCGGCAGACGGCTCGCTCCCCTATGTCGAAAGGCGGAGCCGTACTCCGACTCCTTTGTAGAGACAACGACTAAGGAGTCACAGGACATGCCTGAACGCATGACGAACAAGAACCGCTGGCTAGCGCTGATCATTGTGTGCCTCGGTTACCTGATGATCGTTCTCGACGTGACGATCGTGGGCGTCGCGCTACCGTCGATTCGGCAGGATCTCGGGTTCTCGGAGAGCTCGCTTGCGTGGGTCGCGAACGTGTACATGCTCACCTTCGGCGGGTTCCTGCTCCTGGCGGGCCGGCTGGGCGATCTCTTCGGCCACCGGCGGCTGTTCCTGATCGGGGTCGCGCTCTTCACGCTGGCGTCCCTTGGCGCCGGGCTCGCCGCGTCACAGGCTCAGCTGGTCGGCTTCCGCGCGGTGCAGGGCCTCGCCGGCGCCATCGCTTCGGCGGCTGCGCTCTCGCTGATCGTCACGCTCTTCACCGAGCCGGTGGAGCGGGCGAAGGCGATGGGCGTCTTCGGTTTCGTCGCCGCGGGCGGCGGGACGATCGGCGTTCTGCTGGGCGGCGTTCTGACCGACGCCCTCAGCTGGCACTGGATCTTCCTCGTCAACGTCCCGATCGGCGTCGCCGTCCTCGTCCTGGCGAGGCTCATGCTCCCCGGAGCCCAGGCCGCGCCCGCGTCACGACGGCTGGACGTTGCGGGCGCACTCACCGTGACCGCCTCGCTGATGCTCGCGGTCTACGCGATCGTCAACGGCAACGATGTCGGCTGGACCTCCGCCCGGACGCTCGGGCTGCTGGCCGCGTCCGCCGTGCTCCTTGGGTCGTTTCTCGTGATCGAGGCGAGGACGCCGGCGCCGCTCGTGCCGCTCAGCCTGTTCCGGCGGCGCAACCTCTCGACCGCGAACGCCGTCGGCGTCCTGTGGGCGGCCGCGATGTTCGCGTGGTTCTTCCTCTCCGCCCTCTACCTCCAGCTCGTGCTCGGCTACAGCCCGCTGCAGGTCGGCCTCGCCTTCCTCCCGGCCAACCTGATCATGGCTGTGCTCTCGATCGGCCTGTCCGCCAAGCTCGTGATGCGGTTCGGCATCAAGGCACCCCTCGCCACCGGGCTGCTCCTCGCGGCGCTCGGGCTGGCGCTCTTTGCGCGGGCGCCGGCCGGCGGCAGCTTCGCCGTCGACGTGCTCCCCAACATGATCCTGCTCGGCCTGGGCGCCGGCATGGCGTTCAATCCGGTCCTGCTCGCCGCGATGAACGACGTCGAGCCGAGCGAAGCGGGACTCGCGTCGGGCGTCGTCAACACGTCGTTCATGATGGGGGGTGCTCTCGGCTTGGCGATCCTCGCCAGCGTCGCCGCCTCCCGGAGCGCCTCGTTGCTCGCGTCGGGTGAGGGCCAGCTCAGCGCTCTGACCGGCGGCTACCACACCGCCTTCCTCGTCGGCGCCCTCTTCGCCGCGGGAGCGGCGGTGCTGGGTGCTGTGCTTCTGCGGGGAGGCACGGGCCCGGCCGCGGATGTCCACGAGGTGGCCGCGCAGGAGCAGCCGGCGCCGCTCGCCGGGGCGACGCAGCGGCCCGGCGGTTCTCGCTAAGTGTCATGGAGCCTTCCGAGGAGACCCGGTGCGGAGTAGACGCGCCTAACGCTCTGCCTGGGTGAGCAGGTCACGGATTGAGCGTGGCTGGAGGCCGGTGAGGAGGGAGAAGTCGTCCGAGACGCGGGCCCAGCGTTGCTGGCGCACGGAATCGAACATGGTCGAAAACGCGTAGCACCACCACGAGTCCAGGCGCGTGCGCGCCAGTTCGACCCGGTAGCCGGCGGGTGTCAGGGCGGCGTATTCGACCGGCGCCTCCCATAGCTGCCCGGCCAGGGCGGCGATGGCGGTGAGGTCGAGTGCTTCAGGCCCGGTGATGTCGTGGTGCCTGCCGGTCGGTGCACCCACGGCGAGCGCCGCCAGGCAGCGGCCCACGTCGGTCCGCGAGACCAGGGAGATGCGGCCATCCGCGGCCGGCAGGCGGACTTCGCCGCTCGTGCGCGCAGGAGTGAGGAACTGCAGGAAGAACTCGGTGAAGATGGACGCGCGGGCGATCGAGACCTGGCAGCCGCTGTCGTAGAGGAGCTGCTCGGTGAGGCCGTAGGTTACCGCATAGCAAAACGGTGACGAAAGGTCCGCGTCCAGTCCGCTGAGCGCGACGATGTGGGTTACGCCGCTGGCGGCGGCGGCCTGGATCACGTTCTGGTGGTGGCGCAGGACGTCCACCGCCTCCCCGTCACTGGAGACAAAGACCAGAGTGTCGACACCGTGCAGGGCTGCGCGAAGCGCCGGGGGGTCCGTGTAGTCCGCCAGCGCCCCGCTGACGTGCGTGAAGTCGGAGGCGTAGGGCACGGGCCGGCGGGAGACCGCCACGACATCGTGGCCCTCGTTCGCGGCGAGTACCTCCACGATCTGCCTGCCGAGCTGGCCGGCTGCCCCGGTCACCGCTATCCGCAACACATCCTCCGTGAGGGTTGACGTCGGCTGTCACGCGGGGCCAGGCGGGTGGCCGCTGGGCTCATTTATGATCACCCCGCCTGGGCTCTTTGGATGCCGACTGGCTGGTGGCTGTAAGCAAACGGGCCGCTGTGGCCGAGTGCCGGGGTCGCCGGTGAGATGGCCGACCAGGCGCTGGACGGCCGGGGCAACCAGCGCCGCCGTCGGCGCCGCGACGGCCACGCCGAGGGCGAACGAGGCGAGCCATGCCGGCACCAGGTCCGGGGCGAACCCGAGCCTGGCGACGGTCTCCACCAGCGACATAACAAACGACATCACAGTAGCCATGATCACGGGCAGCAGGACTCTGGCGTATTTGGGGCCGAGGCGCCGGTCGGCTCCGTCGGTTGCTCCCAGATGAGCTGGGTTCATCGTTTCGCTCCTTGAGGCTCGGGACCTGAGTGACACTCCTGCCCACTCGTGGCGATTCGCCGTCGGGTCCACGGTGCGTCTCAGTCACCGTAAGCGGCTGCGTGATGATAAGTCCAAGACAGAATTCTTCTAGCTTCTATAAGTTGTATGTATGGAACTGCGGCAGCTCGCCTACTTCCTTGCGGTCGCCGAGGAGCGCAACTTCACCCGGGCGGCCCAGCGAATTCCGATCGCTCAACCCGCCATCAGCCAGCAGATCCACCGCCTGGAATCGGAGCTCTCCGAGAAGCTGTTCGTCCGTGACCGGCGCGGAACGAAGCTGACCGCGGCCGGGGAGGCGTTGCTGCCGCATGCCCGCGCCATGCTCGCCAGCGCTGAGCGCGCACGCGAGGCGGTGGGTGCGCTCAGCGGCCTGCTCACCGGGCGCCTTGCCGTCGGTTTCGTCCAGCCGCTCCCGGACCGGCGCCTGGTCGGCCTGCTGGGAGAATTCCACCGGCAGCACCCGGGGATCGAGCTGTGGCTGATCGAAGACGAGACAGACGCCTTGCTTGCGGCCCTGGGCACCGGGGATCTCGACGTCGCGCTGATCGGACTGGGCCGCTACGACCGCCTTCCGCCGGACGTGGCATCCAGGCTCGTCGGCCGGGAGCCGGTCGTGGTCGCCGCCCACCCGCAGCATCCGCTGGCCGGGCGCGGCTCAATAGCGCTGCAGGCGCTGCGCGACGCGCCGATGGTGACGTTCACCCCGGCAAGCAAACAGCGCACCAACCTTGAGGCAGCCTGCCGGGCCGCCGGCTTCGCCCCGCGGATCGTCGCCGAAACCAGCGACCTCGGCGTTATCGTCCAGCTCGTGCAGCAGCAGATCGGCGTCGCCGTGCTCCCCCGGTCCGCGCTGGACGGCGTGACCACGCTGACGCAGCTCAGCCTGACCCGGCCCAGACTCGCCCGCCGCATCGTGCTCGCCTGGCGCCCGTCGAACAGCCCGCCGGCCGCGCGGGTCCTGCTCGCCCTGGCCCAGCACCACCTGGCGGGCCGAGAGACGACCGCACACCATCCTCCTGCGCAATGATCGATACGGCCTGGCGGCAGGCACCCATGCGCCTGGCCCGGGCGGCGTCCGGTCGGCTTCGCCGCTGACGTAGAGGAGGGCTGGGCCGCGGGAGTGCGCGACGCTCAGCGCGCGGGGCCGGCGAGCGGGTAGACCACCGCGGCGGCCACCGCCACCACGGCCAGCGCCCACCACCCGAGGTACTGAGCGATGTGAATCAGTGGGGCGAACCCGGTCTGGGCCAGCCGCAGCGCCACGAGGATCACCAGGGCGGTGCCCGCGTACGTGGCCGCGGTCTTGAGGGCGACTTGGTGCGCGCGGGTCCGGCGGGTCCGGCGCGCGATCGCCGTGAGCACGACCAGGGCGCCGGCGACGGCGGCCAGCCGGTCATCCACGCCGGCGGAGCTGGCTGTTTGCGCCCATCCGGCAACCGGGTCTGGCAGCCAGGACGTGAACTGCCTGATCGTGCCCTGGATGTTGCGCGCGGACGCCAGCCACGGCAGCCGGGCCGGCCCTCGGCGTTCGGCCAGTGACGTCCGGCTCGCTACCTCGGCAAGTGCGACGACGCTGAGCAGCAGGGACAGCGCCGTCCACCGCCGCAGGCCCGCCTGCCTGACGAGCGGCCACCGCTCGGAGGCGGTGGCCATCCTGGCGGACAGCGCCCGGTAACGGTGCCGCCGCTCCGCCGGGGCTCCGGCCGGCCGCGACGGCGCTCCGCTGGCCGGCCCCGTCGGCCCGGCCGGACCGGCCTGCCGCGGCAGCATGGCTTTTCCGCTGTTCAGCAGCGTGGTCACGTTGCCCTGTTGCTGCTGCGCCCTGGTGCGCACGAACGCCGCCGCTGGCTGCGGCAGCCAGTCGCTGAGGCGCGGGATGCCGGAACGCCCGCACTCGCCGATGACTTCCGCGAGCGTGGCGCGCCGTGCCGGGTCTGGGCGCAGGCACCGTGCGATCAGAGCCCGCAAACCCGGTGGCACGTCGCCCAGTCCGGGTGCCCCCTGACGGCCGTCTCCCGCGTCCGAGGTGACCGGCCGCTGCGGAGTCTTGCCCGTCGAGGCGTACACGAGCACCGCGCCGAGCGAGTAGACGTCACTCTGCCCGGTCACCTCCCCGCCGGCGAGGTGCTCCGGTGACATGTAGTTGACCGTGCCGAGCAGCTCGTCGGTGGCCGTCATGCCGGCCACGTCCAGTGCCCGGGCGATGCCGAAATCGATGACCCGTGGCCCGGTGACGGACATGATCACGTTGGCCGGCTTGAGGTCGCGGTGGACAATATGCCGCGAGTGGATGTCGCTCAGCGCCTGCGCCAGCCCGGCCGCGAGCGCGCGGACGCTAGCGTCGGGGAGCGGGCCGTACTCGGAGACCAACTGGGCCAGCGTCGGCCCGGGAATGTACTCGGTAGCGAGCCACGGTGTCCGCTCGTCGACCCCTGAATCCAGGACCCTTGCGGTGAAGCGGCCGCTGACACGCATCGCCGTTTCGGCTTCGCGCTTGAACCGCTCCCGGAACGCGGTGTCCCCGGCGTAGTGCGGATGCATCACCTTGACGGCGACCTGGCCGCCGTCGGCGGAGATCCCGAGGTAGACGCGGCCCATCCCGCCGTGCCCGAGCAGCCCGATGAGCTGGTGCCCGCCAAGGTGCTGCGGGTCGCCCGTGGCCAGCGGCAGTATCAGGGGTTCGGTCATCCGCCCTCCGGGTTCCGCAGGCCGCGACAGGTGCGCTAGGTGGGGCAGGGATAGCAGTGTAGGTCTCGCGCCACGCCTGCAGCGAGGGGCCGCGGGCCAACTTCCAGAAGTCTGGAAGCCGGGCGCGGTCCGTTGACCTGCGCCGCCGGCCGTCTCCATGCTCGAAAGACCTACAGGATGCCGCGCGTGGCTTGTCGTGCAAGGACGGTATGCGATGACTGATCGCGGGGAGCCCATGGGCCGCCCGCCCCGTGCCCCGATGCCGAGGCGGATCCGCAGGCGCTGGGCGCTGGCGGCCGGCGTGGCCGCCTGCTGGTCGGCGGCGCTCGTGATGACCGGGTCCGTCGTCGCCGGTACCGCGCTCGTGCTGTTCGCCGCGGCGCTCGGCACCGCGTGCGTGCTGGCGATGCGGGCCATGGGGATCGGCGCGGCGCATCCGTGGGTGCAGCGGATACGCAGCCGCCCGTGGCGCGACGGGCAGGACGTGCTGCAGCTGGGCCTGCGTCACCTGCCCGAGGTGTTCGTGATAGCCCCGGGAGGCTCGCTGCTCGCGCCGAACTCGATCGAGCTGTGGCTGAACCCGCGTGACTTCGGCTCGCTGTGCGAGGTGATGGACATCAACCTGGTCGACGCGAGCGCCGCCGAGGTGTACCAGGAACAGGTCGCCGCGCACGGTGCCCGGTTCGCCCGCCCCGGCGCGGCCGCGGTGCGGGTCGTCGCCGATCCCGCGGTCCCGCCCGGCCGTTACCGGCTCCGGCAGGCCGGCCCGCTGGACACAGCGCCTGCCCTCCAGCCCGTTGCGGACTCTCAGCTGGTGCCGGCCGGCGGCTGGCCCTACGCCCGCGATGGATACACCCGTGACGAGTCCACACCGGCCGGGACCGTCATCACCGGCCTGCCGACGGTCGCCGAGCGTGGCGAGCGCCCGGTCCCGGTGCTGCGGCTGATCACCGGTGACTCCGCGGCGGAGACCCGGGTATCAGGTGCCCGAGCGGGGCGCGGGGATGTGGAGCTCCCCCTGCCCGAGGTGCCCACGGTCTCCAGGGAACATGCCCGGTTCACCTACGCCGAGGGCCAGTGGTCGGTCACGAACCTGGGCCGCAACGGGCTGACCCTGAACGGTATCCCGCTGGAGAGCCGGCGCCCCGTCCGCGACGGCGATTCGATCCGGTGGGGGAGCAGGGCGGACGCGCCCACCTCCCGGGTCGAGGTCCGCTGACGTTGCGGTCTGCGCCGGCGCTGCCCGGGCCCGAAGCCGCGGGCATGCCGGCCAGCCGCTGCCGCCAGGCATCATGGAGCACGTGAACCGCAACGGCACAGACAGCGCCGCGGACGCGGTGACGGGGGCCGGGGAGGCGCTGGCGGGCCGGCTCCTCATCTGGCCGTCCGAGCGCGGTGCGTGGGTGAGCTGCCCGGCCGACGAGATCACATGGCTGGACCGGAGCCTGCTCAGCGGCAACCGGGACCTCACCCTGCACCGCCCTCCCCGCTGCGCGGGTCTCCGCCACGTCCACCATCAGTGGGAGCTGTTCAGCCGCGACACCACCCATGCGGTGTACCTGGCGCCGCATGCGGACGAGACCCCGCTGGATCACCAGGCGGTGCAGCTGACGGCCCGGCACATCCTGCCGGTGGCACCTGCCCAGCATTACGAGACGCTGCCGGTCGTCCTCGACGAAGGGGACTGGCTGGTCAGCGTCGGTACCTGGGTGCTGCCGCTGCGGCTGGAGGCGCCGGCCCGCCGCGGCGACCGGGGACCCGTGCCGGGTGACAACAAGCAGCCTTCCACCCAGGAGGAGACGGTCCGGGCGGGCGCCGTGGCGGCCCGGCGGGGCAGACCGCACCGGCCAGAGGCGGCGGCGGACGTCCGCGCCTACTTCGGCCGGAACCGCACCGCCGCGATGGCGATGGCCTTCCACTACCAGGAGTACATCCTCGGCCTGCCCGCCCCTCAGCCGGTGCCGATGGCCGAGGTCGCCATCGCCTTCGATCTGAGCGGTGAGGGCGCGGTGTCCGACTACAAGAAGCTGCTGCAGGACCTCATCTGGTCCGAACGCGGTCACCCGCGGGAACTGGCGGAGTTCTTGCTCGCCAACGGGCTGCTGACCCGCGCCGATCTCGAGTCGGCCAGGAAGACCGCGCTGGCCAACGAGCGCAGCGGCAAGAGCGAGATGACCAGGCGCCGGCTGCAGTACCTCAAGAGGAAGTAGTACCGGCGCCGTCCGCGCCGATGGCAGCGAGTTGGCCGGCTCGAAGGCGCGCTTGCCGTGCGCGGTGGGCGGGTGCCCTGGGCGGGGGTGCCGTGGGCGGGGGTGCCGTGGGCGGGGGTGCCGTGGGCGGGGGGGTGGGTTATCGTGGCTGTGGGTGCTGTGGGGCGCCGCCGGGTCCGCGGGCAGGACGTAGTCCACCTTCTGTTCCGAGACGGCTGATCGCGGGCGACTTCCTGACCGGCCTGGGTACGCGGACCTCCGGGGCGGTAGGGGAGACGTCATGGCAGTGCTTCCAGCCCAGCCGCACCTCGACCATCTGCGCCGCCAGGCACGGGATCTGCTGCGCGCCGCACGCGCCGGCGACCCCGCCGCGACCGCCCGCATACTCGCGGTGTCGGATCGGCTCACGCTGGCCGCCGCTCAGCTGGCCGTAGCCCGCGATTACGGGTTCGCGAGCTGGGCGAGGCTCAAGGTGGAGGTCCAGGCTCGCACCGACGACATGGCCCGGCTTGCGGAGCAGTTCTGCCAGGCCAGCATCGGCGACTGGACCGGGCGTGCGGCCAGGATGCTCGTCGCACGGCCGGAGCTCGCCGGCTACAACTTCGCGACTGCCGTGGTGCTCGGCGACGCCGGTAAGGTCCGCAGCGCCATCGGCGCCGATCCTGCCCTCGCGACCAGGCCGGATCCGCGGACAGGCTGGCCGGCCCTGCATGCCGCCTGCGGGTCACGGTGGCATCAGCTGGACCCGGCGAGGGGCGACGGGCTGCTCGCTGTCGCCGCGCTGCTGCTCGACGCCGGGGCCGCCCCCAACGGCCGCGCCGCCGGGCGCGTTGCCCAGTGGACGCCACTGCGCTGCGCGGTCGCGGGGGCGGCGAATCCCGCGATCACGCGGTTGCTGCTCGACCGGGGCGCGGTGCCGACCGACCACGACATCTACCTGGCTGGCTTTGCCGACGACGATCACCAGTGCCTGCGGATGTTGCTCGACCACGCCGACGTGCGAGCCATCGCCAGGATGGCGCTCGCCGCGCCGATCAGCGGCAACGACATCGAGGGGGTGCGGCTGCTGCTCGAGGCCGGCGCCGATCCCGGCCGGTATCTCGCCGACAGCGACCAGCCATGCCCGGTGATCTACGCCGCGGTGCGGTCAGACTGCGCCGCCGAGATCGTCGACCTGCTGCTTGCCCACGGCGCCGAGCCGGCGCTGCCGGGACCGGGCGGCAGATCGCCGCATGCCCTGGCGATCAGCACGGGACGCACCGATCTGGCGGCGTTGCTCCGGCAGCACGGTGCGGCCGACGATGCCAGCGATCTCGACGTCTTCCTGTCGGCCTGCCTTCGCGCCGACCGCGCCGGCGCGGAACGCCAGCTCGCCAGCCAGCCCGGGTTTCTCAGCCAGCTCACGAGCGAGCAGCAGGCCGCCGCGATGATTCGAGCCGCGGAGACCGGCAACAGCGAGGCAATGCGGATCATGCTCGACACGGGCTTCCCCGTCGATGTTCGCGGCGGGGATCACGGCAGCACGGCGCTGCACGCCGCCGCCTACTCGGGCAGCGCGGCCGCCGCGAGGCTCCTGATCGAGCGGGGCGCCGACATCGAGGCCCGCGACGGCAGATGGGAAAGCACCCCCCTCGTCTGGGCGGCCGTTGGAAGCGGCGAAAAGCCGACAGACAACCCGGGCCCCGACTGGCCGGCCACCATCGGCGTCCTGATCGACGCCGGTGCCTCCCTGGCCGGCATCACGATCAGCCCGGACGACCCCAAGCCGCCCAGCCCAGCCGTCGCCGACCTGCTGCGCCACCACGGCGCCCCGGATGAACAGCGTTAGCGGGCAGTGCGGCTGGCCTTGTGGCGGGCCTGGTTCGCTTACAGCGAGTTGGCGCGGCTGGGTACTGGTGCGGCGCCGGTGAGCGCCGGCCGGGTGGCGCTGAACGCGCTGACAGGGAACCGGCTGGAGCCGTCGAGTGCGAGTTCGGTGATGATGCGGCCGAGCAGCGCGGCGAACTTGCCGGCGTGCCCGGCGCCGGCGCAGATCAGGATGTGCTGTGACCCCGGCAGGTAGTCGGCAATGAAGTCGCGGTCGGGCGGGAAGTCATAGCAGCAGGTGCGGGTGTAGAGCTCTGGCCCCACCGCCGCGGGCAGATAGCGCTGCAGGAAGGTGAGCACCCGGCACACCCGCGCCTCGTCGCGGGCGAAGGTCCTGGTCTGCGGGGTGACCACTGGCCCGGCGCCGTCGATGCCGATCTTGGTGGCGACCTCGCCGTAGACCGGAAAGCCGTAATACAGGCCGTCGTCGGCGAGGTAGCCGTAGATGCCGAACCGGTCCGGCGTGAACTCGGCGACCTTCGGCGTGGCGAAGTAGGTGACCTGCTCTTCGGTGAGCGTGATCGGCAACTGGGCGCCCAGCATCGCCAGCAGCAGCGGATTCCAGGCGCCGCCGGCCAGCACTACCCGCCCGGCCGTGTAGTCCTGCCCGGCAGCGGTGACCGTTACGCCGTCGGCCGACTCGGTGATCGCGGTGACCTCGGCACCCGTCACGATGGCCGCGCCGCGGTCGCGGGCCAGCGCAAGATGCGCGGCGGTCGCCCGGCGGATGTCGAGGATGCCCGATTCGGGGTCGTACAGGGCGATGTGCTCGCCGCCGAGCCGCCACTGCGGCCAGCGCCGCATCACCTCGGTGCCGGTGAGCTGCTCGAACAGCAGGTTCGCCGCGCCCATCGCGGCAGCCGCGTCGGCCAGGTATGCGGCGCCGCCGCTGCCGTCCTCGGCAACGATCAGCCCGCCGGTCCGGTACACAAGCTGCAGCCCGGTGGCCCGCTCGGCGATGTTCCAGCTCTGGTAGGCGGCCGGGGTGAGCGCCGTGTATTCGGGCCGGCTGTAGGCGTGCCGGATCACCCGGGAATGATCCTCCGAGGCACCGTGGGGATGCCCGAGCCCGTACTGCTCGAGCGCCAGCACCCCGCCGCCGAGCCGGCGGCTCAGCCAGTAGGCGACCGCGGCGCCGATCGCTCCGCAGCCGATCACAATCGCCCGGTATTGCTGTGTCATTCGCGCTCCCCGCAATCAGCCGAACGGACGGAGCGGCGCCGGGTCGCCGCCCGGCGGGCGCCCATCGGCGGTGATGCCCATCAGGGCCCGATACCACGCATTGGCTGCGAGATCACCCCCGCCTCGCTGGGCACGCTGGGAGACAGGAGGTAACCATGACAGCTGAAGACCAGCCGGCCGCCCCGGCCGGGCTGCGCCCGGAAACCGCGGTCATATGGGCCGGCCGCCCCCGCCACGCGGCCAGCGATCCGCTCAACGTTCCCGTGGTGCTGGCATCCAACTTCCATGCCGGCCCCACGGCCGCCGCGAGTACCGGGGAGGGCATCCGCTCCTACGCGCGCACCGACGCCACGCCGACCTGGGAGGCGCTTGAGACGGCCGTGGGACACGTGGAGGGCGGTCGCGCCGTGGCTTTCTCCTCCGGCATGGCCGCGGTCGCCGCCGTGCTCGACCTGCTGCCGGCCGGCGGCCGCATCGTTGCCCCGAGGGACTGCTACTTCGGGGTGGGCGAGCTCCTGGCCGACGGCCACCCGACCTCCCATAGTCCCCGTAAGTGCGGCAAGCCTAGGCGGCGGGCGCAATCGGAGTCCACCACCCGTGGGTGGACCCTTGCCACCCCAGGGTGGACCGAGGCGCGGCCCGCCAGCGCGCCCAACGGTAGGAAAAGCGCGGCAACTGCGCCGCAAGCGGAAGCCCGATGCCGCCAGCGTCCGCGGGCCTTTCGTGAGCGCCTGCGGATGCCGGCCGCCGAATGATTGACCTCGGGT